>JGI24710J26742_10001103_pt1 | contig 24930 bp, 23 predicted proteins | sample BioPla2DNA2_FD_26742 | JGI IMG/M metagenome (IMG submission 26742) | reverse complement strand
AAAAAAAAGGCGAGTGTGACTGTGAGTGAAGATAGATACCAAAAAGGTCTTGAATATTTGGAAAAAATGAATCCTGATTCTTTCAAAGTATTGGAAAAAAATCTGGAAGATGTAGCTCCAGACATGGCACGCTATGTTGCTGAGTTTGCCTATGGAGATATTTATTGCCGGCCAGGTTTGGATTTTAAAACTAGGGAGTTAGTGACCATTGCCGCCATAACCACCTTGGGAAGTGCCCAAACCCAGCTAAAAAGCCATATACATGGTGCTCTAAATGTTGGCTGCACTCCACAGGAGATTATCGAAGTTATCATCCAAATGGCAGTTTATGCAGGTTTTCCGAAAGCATTAAATGGTTTGTTCTCTGCCAATGAAGTTTTCACTGAAAGAAAGGAAAAATTAGATGAATAACAAGAAAACTAGCTGTTGTTAGTACGAGCAGAATCTTAAAAACTAGTACTTAAGGATTTATTAAAATCCGAAAATTCGTCGGGCATTAGACTCTGTGATTTTGGAAACTTCTCCTATGGATCTGGACTTGACATGAGCAATGGTTTTTACGGTTTCTTTTACAAAGGCCGGCTCATTTCTCTGCCCCTTAAATGGTGATAAGTAGGGGCTGTCAGTTTCAGTGAGAAGAGATGATAAAGGAATTTCACTTACCAAATGTTGATGATGTTCACTGAAACATACAATGGTGGAAATTGATATAAAATATCCTTCATCCACTATTTTCTGTGCAGTTTCAAGCTCCCCACCATAACAGTGAAAAACAACTTGTGGGATGGAAGAATACTTTTTGACCATTTTAAGGGCTTGTTCTTCTGCATCACGGGCATGTATGACTAGAGGGATCTGGTATTCAACAGCCAATTTCAGAAAAGTTTCAAAAAGTTCTATCTGCCTATTTTTAGACATTTCATCATCCGAACGATAAAAATCAAGTCCTGTCTCGCCAAGGGCAACAGCATCATCAATATTAGATTCAATTTCAGTTAAAACTTGTTGTATTACAGAATTATCAGATTTAGATGCATTTAGAGGATGAAATCCGAGTGTAGGGTATAAGAAATTTTTATACTCCTCTGCCAGTTTAAGTGTGCGCCGGTTACCACCTAGGGAAGCTCCTGAATTCACTATTGCTTTGAGATTTTCCTTGGCGTTTTTCATTATCTCATGTCGATTTTTATTGTAGACCTTAAAATCAACATGGCAGTGGCTGTCAATCAAACCATATCACCCCATATATCAATTAATTCAAACACCAAATCTACGTTCCCTCTGCTGGTATGAACGTACAGCCCTAAGAAAATCAACTTTCCTTAGTTGTGGCCATAAACTATCACAGAAATAGAGTTCAGAGTAAGAAGACTGCCACAATAAAAAGCCACTGAGTCTTTCTTCACCACTAGTCCTGATGATTAGGTTTGGATCCTCCATTCCTGCTGTGTAAAGATTTTTATTAACCAAATTCTCATCAATATCTTCAGGACGTATTTTGCCATTTTCAACCTCATCGACTATCTTTTTTATAGCATCAACTATTTCCATACGCCCATCATAACCAATAGCAATATTAACTAACCTTTTATTGTAGTTAGCAGTTGATTCTTCAGCTAAACGAATGGCCTCCCGCACATCATCAGGCAAAAGTTCTAATTTACCTACTGCTTTTACTCTAACCTGGTTATCATGGATCTTTTTGTTACGGGCAATTCCCTCAAAATTCTCTTTAAACAGCCTCATAAGACCTTCAACTTCATTAGGTGGCCTATTAAAGTTTTCAGTTGAAAATGCGTAGGCTGTGACAATTTCAATACCTAAATCAACACACCAATCAAGCACACTTTCTAAAGTATTAATACCCTTCTTATGCCCGTCAACTGCGTCCATGTTTCCCTGGATTTTTGAAAAACGACGATTTCCATCCATGATAATAGCAATATGCTTTGGCATGTTCTCTGGCCGTAAGTTCCGGGATATGTACCATTCATAAAGTTTGTAAACGGGTTTTAGAATTGACATATTAGATTCCTGTTATTTATTTATAGTTAGATTAATTTTTAGATTTAGTTTAGAACATAGTTGAGGATGACCTTAGACTTGTAATACGTTTTTATCTAGTTAACCTTTTTTTGCCATATGGGATGTGGGGAATTATTCTTTTCTCAATTTTGCTAGTTTTTCTGCAAATTTAAGAGCCCGCAGGTATCCTTCTTCATTCTGAGATCTGGATGTGTCAATGAATATTTCTTTAATTCCCAGAGTAACTGCACCATAACTTTTCATAGAACCCATTAGAACAAGGCTGCGAAAGATCAAGTTTCCACATATACCATCTGGTGCCAGTATTAAATTAGCACCATCAGAAACAGCATCTTCAATTAGTATAAAGTAGTGTTTAACTGGATATTTATCCTTTGTGATCATTGTTAACTGTTCAGCTTCCCTTATGGAACTGTCGATCCTAGAACTTCGACCCCTATCCTGAGGTCTTCCTCCAGAAAGAACTGCAACCCGAGGTTTGAAACCGATATCTTCCAAAAATTGAACACCATTATCTATTATTTTCTCCTTCTTTTCCAGTGTGTCACCTTCATCAATACCCACCGGTGCAAGAAGAAATTTATGCCCATTTAATTCTAAAAAAGATGCCCTGGAAACTTCAGGATAGTATTCACGAATTTTTGACATGAAATGCGATGCACTAAGCGATCCCCGTACTGCGGCATCAACACTGCCAGTTATTAGTAAATCTAAAAGTTCATCTTCAGATTTAGTTAGGATTACTTCAAAGTCAACTTTCTGGGCGGCCTTAACAATGGCCAAGTTTTTGCCAACACCAACTGCAATTTTCATACTGGTTATATATTTTTTCTTTTAAACCTATTTATAATTGTAAATATTTAAAAAACAAATTTTAGTGATAAATCTTAGTAAATATCTTGTTGTTCCTTAATTTTTTCGTTTATTTAGTGAAATAATATTAAGTAACTCATAACTTTAATTGACAGACATTCCATCCAGTCCAGAATTAATATCTTATAAAATGTTAAAAAAAAGATTTGTAGAATAATTAAATTCATATCTCATTAAACCATTTTAGGGTATAAATAATTGATTTTATTAAATAGATATTAGTTTAACCAATTTATTTAAATAAAATAAGAATAATATTTGATAGTAAAGAGGATGGGAAAAAAGACTGTATTTGATAGTAAAGAGGATGGGAAAAAAGACTGTATTTGATAGTAAAGAGGATGGGAAAAAAGACTGTATTTGATAGTAAAGAGGATGGGATAAAAGACTGTTAGGAAGCTAATTCGTTTTAAAGGTGTTTAAATGGTTTCAGACCATAATAAAAACAATGAATATTTTGATTTTCCAGATACTCCTTATGGATACTTAGTGTGTACTTTCTGCAGAGGATATTACGAGTTACAAGAAGGTGAAAGCCCTGATGACTTTGATAGATGCGAATGTGGGAATGTGCTGGAATATCATAGTACCATGCCGTTCAATTCCCCAATTCATAACCCTAACCTCGATGGACCTGGAACAGTTCTGGGAAGTTACAGTGAAGACGCAAATACAAATTTCCAAGACGAATTAAACTCCCAGCACACTCAGATTCCAGATAATCGTCAGATTATTAACCAATTATCACAGCAAGGTACTGTGGCAGAAGAGACCATAGCAAATATCCAACAAGATACCAGAGAATTCTGGGATATTGTCGATCAATATAAACCCAACACTGGAGAGGATAACCAAACCACCTCATCCCAAGATGTTATAGAGATGGATCGCTTGATGATGCTTGTTGACGAGAGAAGAGCCATTGGAGAAAGTAGAAATTCATCCAAATTGAAGTCAATCGTTGGTAGAATGGAACCCGTCAACTTCTTAGGCGTTACAGTAGTACTGTTTATTATTGTTTTCATCTTATTTTTAGCCAATGAACTGTTCAACATAATTTAAGGCCTAATAATGCCTTTATTATGGCTAAAATAAGTGTTTAATAAAAATTTAAAAAAAGTTTATATTTTCTTTTCAGCAGTTAAAACAGCATCTGACATTGCTTCTAACGTTACTTCAATATCATCCAATGAATGGGCTTTAGATATGAAGCAGCATTCAAATTGGGATGGCATGACAAAAACATCAGCACTAAGTAGGCTATGGAAATATTGGGCAAATTTATCAGTGTCCGCTGTTTTTGCCTGTGAATAGTCCCATACCTCACTAGGGGTGAAGTACAACTGAAACATGGATGATAATCCAACTACCTGATATTCAAGAGAAAGATCGTGGAGTATGTCCTGAAGACCCCGNCGCATTTTAAGACCTTTTTTTTCTGATTCCTGATAAAATTTCCGGTCAAGGTGTTTTANAGTTTCCAGACCCGCTGTGATTGAAATAGGGTTTCCATTAAATGTGCCTGCTTGATAAACATCTCCTNAAGGAGCTATNCTTTCCATAAATTCTTTCTTACCAGCTAANGCCCCCATNGGAAATCCTCCCCCCAGTANCTTCCCTAAAGTTACCAAGTCTGGAGTAACACCAAAATATTCCTGAGCCCCACCAGCATCTATTCTAAAACCAGTTATAACCTCATCAAAAATTAGTATAACATTATTCTCACTAGTTATTTTTCTTAAAAATTCCAAGTAACCTTTTTTAGGAGGTATGCATCCCACGTTTCCCATAACTGGTTCAAGAATAATAGCTGCCAAATCCTCACTTTCTCGGTTGAAAAGGTCAGAAACAGCTTCTTTATTGTTGAACGGGATTAAAATTGTGTTTTCGGTTGTTTCTTCTGGCACTCCTGGAGAGTCTGGTAAACCTATTGCACCAGAACCAGATTTAACCAAAACATAATCATGTGCTCCGTGATATGCTCCTTCAAACTTCACAATCTTTTTTTTACCAGTAACTGCTCGAGCCAAACGAATAGCACTCATAGTAGCTTCTGTTCCTGAATTAACAAAACGAACCATTTCAGCACAGGGAATGCGTTTTATAACCTCTTTTGCCAGTTTTATTTCATTTTCAGTTGGCACTCCATAAGCTGAACCTTTGAGGAGCTGTTTTTTAACTGCATCCACTACCGGAGGATAAGCATGACCTAAAACCAGAGGCCCGTAAGCCAGACAATAATCAATGTAACTATTCCCATCTACACTGAAAAGACGGGACCCTTCAGCTTTACTTGCAAAAAATGGATACGGCTTAAAAGCCCTTACTGGGGAATTAACTCCCCCTGGAAGATAATTTTTAGCATATGCAAATAATTCCTCAGATTTCATGTCATTCACTCCTTATAATATTAATTAAAGAATTTACAGCAGCAACAGCCACTGGAGTTCCACCTTTAGGACCTTCAGTGACCAAGTAGGGGATTGAAGTTTCTTGAAGTGCTTGTTTAGATTCTGCAGCACCAACAAAACCTACGGGAACTCCAATAACTGATTTTACATCCATTGAACCCGAATTTACAAGTTCAATCACTTTCCATAAGGCAGTGGGTGCGTTACCAATAACTACAACACCATCAAAGCCATTCAATGCTGCTAATTCCATAGCTGCTGCGGCTCTAGTGATTTCCTTCTTTTTAGCGAGTTTGATTGTTAATTCATCACCAATATAGCATCTAATATTACCTTTATATTTATTTATGCCTGTTTTAACCATGTTTATGTCTGTTAAGATTTCTTTTCCATTATAAATCGCTTCAAGGCTTTTTTCAACGAAATTTGAGCTCATTCGAGTGATATCCGCATACTCGGTATCAGCTGTGGAATGCACAATTCTTTCCACTATTGATCTTTCTTCCGGAGTTAAATCTTTTGTTTTTGAATCAATCAGGGATTTGACGATTTTTCTACTTTTTTCTGCAATTTCATATCCCTGCTTTGTAGATGCACCCATAGACATGGTTTTATACCTCGAATCTACTTGATTAACATTTTTTTTATTGATAAATCTTTTTTTATTTAAATTAAATCTTAGTTTTGAAAAATATTAGTTCGTTAGTTCCAATTTTATTATAATTAGGTTTATTTTTTTTTGTCCTTATTTAAGTAGTTGTGATGTGGATTTGCTAAAAAATTTTTAGCTATTATGTAACGTGAAAATCCTTTTACAATTTTTAGCTGTTATAATAAAATGAATAAATGGATATGCTAATAGTTCGTTGTAATTTAAAATATAAATAATTGTAAGATTATGAATTAATATTAAATAGAGATTTTTTTTGTAGTGGAGGTATAAAAAAAATGACAAATGAAGTGAAAGGACAAGTAATGCAAACAATTGCCACATTGTTGACTACCGCCTTTGGGTTGATTGCTGCTTTGGCATGGAATGAAGCAATTAAGTCACTTATTACAACATTTGTTGGAAAAGGAAGCGATCTAATTGGCCTGTTTATATATGCAATTATAATTACCATTATAGCTGTTGTCGCTACCTTACTGATTGCCAGAGCCATACCTGTGCCTGAAGAAGTCCAACTTGTTAAAATCGTGGAGTAAACTAAAAAAGAATACTTATTAGATCACTTTTTTAGGCATATTTTTTTTCTTCTTTTTTTTTGTTTCACTTAAAAATTGGATGCGAACACCAATATCTATTAAAAAAAGAATAATCCAAGGACAAATCTGACTATTCTAGTAAAATTATCCTAGTATTAGCAATGTCATCTAAATATCGTCGTTTATTTGCCTTTGCACCTATAAATCCAATTGTAACATCAATTAACAATGGAATCCATAGGAATTTGGAGAGGTTTCTCATTAATGCTGTTTGGTAATTCATATCCCCCTGGATAGCTTGAACTTTCAGCTTCATCAAACCTTTACCCAAGGTTGTGGACCATTTCCCCTCCATTAATGTGAAATAGGCTAGGGTAATAAATCCCCATAGTATAAACCAGAAATTAAAAACAAAGTAAAGATTAGTCAATGCAATTAATGGGTATAAAATGGCAGTTAATGCCCACATAAATAGAGTGATAAAAATTACATCAATAATTAAAGCCACTGCTCTCTTACCCCAAAATTCTTGCATTAACATCACCTATTATTTCTATTTCCTAGTTTAATATGCAATTAACTATTACTTAATTAATATTTAACATACTCGAGGTACTGGATCTGCTATTGGTGCCTCCAGTATTCTTTTACCACCCATTGCTGTTTCTAGGATCACGTGTTTATCCTCAGTTACCTCACCAATGATCTGGGCTTGGTCACCATATTTTCTTTTTCTGATGGCTTCCAGGATTTCATCGGCTTTTTCTGGTTGGACACTCATTATGACTTTACCTTCATTTGCAACTTCAAATGGATCTATTCCCAGCATCTCTGATGCGGCATGCACTTCTCTTTTAACTGGTATCTTTTCCTCATGAAGGAACATTCCCAAACCAGATTTAGAGGTCATTTCATTAAGTGCATTGGCAATCCCGCCACGCGTGGGGTCCTTCATAGCATGAACCCCCCCAATGTCCAGTGCGGTTTTCACTATATCCCATACCGGAGCTACATCAGATTTAAGGTCTGTTTCGAAGCCAAATCCTTCACGGTAGCTCATCAGAGAAATACCATGGTCTCCCACACTTCCAGATAGTATGATTTTATCTCCTATTTCCAGTCCAGAATCAGGGGTGATTGCACCTTTAGGGGCTATGCCTATACCAGTGGTGCAGATGATAATTTTATCTAATTTATCATTTTCCATTACCTTGGTATCGCCAGTTACAATAGACACACCGGTTTCTTGGCACACTTCATCCATAGATTTTATTATACGTTCTAATTCATCCCCACTGAATCCTTCACTTATGATCATGGCATTGGCTATGGCTAATGGTCGTGCTCCCATTACTGAAACATCATTCACTGTGCCNGCTATNGAAATTCTNCCAATATCCCCNCCTGGAAAGAATAATGGATCTATAGTGTGACTATCAGTGCTGATTACAATTTCATGCTCTCCCAGTGGGATGGTTGCACCATCATCCAAATTTTCCAGGCCCACTCCACCATTTACTCGCTTGTTTTTAATATTGCCCAGTATCATATCCGAAATGAGGCTTTGCATTATTTCTCCGCCAGCCCCATGTGACATTCCTATTTTCATGAATTCACCAGTTTTAAATCAATTCAATATATAATATATTACATTTAAGACCATTTTAAAGTCATTCAAATGTGATATAAATAATATAATAATAACTCCGCTTGTTGTGAATTGGGATCTTACGATATTTAAATATACCCATCTAATTAATATGACCAGGATAAGTAGTTTAATAAACCCAAAAAGTCTGAAAATATCTTTAAAACAGCAATAGTTTAAGATTTCATCTCAAAATAATTTTTTTTGGGAATTGATTCGGATTAAAACCGTTCTTCATATTTTAACTCTTTGAAGACTATTTTAAATTTAGTTCCACCATTTCTTTCTAGTTCAACTGTACCTTCCAATTGATTGACCAGACTATCAACCAGTACCAATCCTAGGGTTTCTGTTTTTTCAAAGTTAAGATTGGGTGGAATACCCACCCCATTGTCACTGATAATTAGATGGTAAAATCCATCAATTTCATACATTTCAATTCTAAATTCACCTTCCATTTGGTTGGGGAAAGCATATTTAAGAGTGTTAGTCACAAGTTCACTGATAATCAGGCCACAGGGAATGGCAGTTTCCAGTCCCAACATTATCTCATCAAATATCATCTTCTTTTTGATCCGCCTTGAATATGAGCCATAAGAAGAAAAAAGATCATCCACTAGACTTGTGATGTAGTCTCCGAAGTTAATTTCTGAAAAATTTTGTGTTTGATAAAGTTTTTCATGAATCATAGCCATTGATTTAACCCTATTCTGGCTTTCCAGTAGAACATTACCTGCTTCTTCATCATGGACATACTGTTTTTGCAGGTTCAGTAGGCTTGAGATAATTTGCATATTATTCTTAACCCGATGATGTATCTCACGGATTAAGACTTCTTTTTCTTTAATGGAAGATTTGAGTGCGTTTTCAAATTCTTTACGCTCAGTAATGTCACGGGCCACCATTACAATATAGTCATCATCACTAAAACACACCAAACTAATGTTGATCTCCACGTTTATCAGGGAATTATCCTGCCTTTTTAGGAATGTTTCTACTGTGAGGCGGTTTTTAAATTGCCTACCCTCAACTAAATTATCAATAATATGTTTCATGCCTTCGATTTCACCAGGACTAATAATATCTTGAACAGACATTTCAGACAATTTCTGAGGAGAATATCCCAGTTGTTCGCATGCTGAATTGTTAAAATCGGCAAATTTACCCGAAGAAACTTCTGAAAGAAAAATAGCATCGTTAGTTTCATCTAATAATGCCCTGAATCGTTCCAACTCAGAAATACGTTGTTGTAGTTCAGGGTAATAACTTTTTCTAATTGATTGTTCCCCTAACCCTATTATTTTCTCGCGTATGGAATCCCAATTATTTTCATTATCAGAGCGCATTTCTAAATATCTCCTCAACATCGCTCTGTGTTGGTTTTCTAGGGTTAGTGATGATGCAAGCATCATTCATGGCTTTTCTTGCCAGTTCAGGAATATCCTCAGGGGTGACTCCGGTGTGTTTAAGAGTATAAGTTACATCAGCCTGGGATTTTAAATCTTTTATTCGGCTGAGGATAACTTTTTTAGCATTATAATCACTCATACCATCAAGTTCCAGCCCTAAAGCTTTGCCTATCTTCCTGTATTTCTGGATTTCTGAGTCAAAATTGAAATCAAGCACATGATCCAGTAGCAGGGCGTTGCATTCCCCATGAGGTAAATCTAAAAATCCGCCTAAACTATGGGCCATTGCATGTATCAATCCCAAACTTGCATTTGAAAAGGCTAATCCAGCATGGAGACTGCTTAACATCATCTTTCCCCTTAAATTAATGTTCTTAAGATCATTACTGGTGGGTATGATGTTTTGTGATACTAAACGTATGGCTTCCAGTGCATGTAAATCAGTTATTGGTGAACTGGCATTTGAGGCAAATGCTTCAACTGCGTGGCTTAAAACATCAAAACCAGTGCATATGGTCAGTGATTTGTCCATGGTGAGTGTTGTTTCTGGATCAATAAGGGCAACATCAGGAACTACAGTTTTACTGACTATGGCCATCTTCAATTTCCGATCATTATCAGTGATTATGGCAAATTGAGACACATCTGCAGCACTTCCTGCAGTTGTTGGAATGCAGATCAGTGGAGGTGAAGGAATCAGAACTTTATCCACACCTTCAAATTCACGCACCTCCTTATGATTAGAACTGACAATCCCTATGGCCTTCGCACAATCCATAGGACTTCCCCCACCCACTGCTACAATAAAATTGCAGTTTTTGTCAAGATAAAATTTGGAACCTTCTGTAACTTGTTGGACTGTGGGATTTGGTTTAATGTTAGAATATATCTCATAATCAATTCCTTCATCTTTCAAAGCTTCAAAAACAGGATCAACTAATCCTGCAGCCATTACATCATGGTCAGTGACAATTAACACTTTGCGTGCACCGAAATTTTTAGCATAACGTCCCACCAGCAATCTGGCACCAGAACCAAAGATGAATTCAGGAGCCACAAATTTCCGTAATTCTAGAGCATTATTCATGATATCTCTCACAATACCTGATATTTTTAATTTGAATAATTATATCTGATAAGCTTAAATTCTGATTTTACACTTACTGAATCTGATTTTCATATAATAGATTTAATTATTCACTTACTAATATTTTTTACATATCTTTTTTTTAAAAAATATCACAATAAACTGTGTTTTGAAGCAGATAATTTTAACAAAAACCCATCCAGTAAAATCGTGTTAAATATGATAATTATTTGAGGATTAAGTGTGGGAATTATAATATCTTCCAATGCAGCATTTCATACTCGGGTAGGGGAAGGTTAATATCATACTTTTATTCCATTTCAAATCAAACTCCTATTGTGTTCATACTCAAATAGGGGAAAGGTTAATATATCATACACATTAAAACCATAACATCTGGAGTTGAAGACTCAGGAAGACTTTTTTACGCTCCAAGGAATTATTCAATAAAGAATTTCCATGATTTTTTTGATAAAATAGATTGGAATAAATTTCAAATTAGGATAATAGAGGTGAATTTAATGGCGATATGGCAAGGAACATCCGTGAGAAAACCAAGTGGTGCGCGGGCGAAAAGTAATCGTAACAAAAGGAAAAAGGAATTTGGCAGACAAGCTGCTGAAACCAAAATCGGAGACCGGAAAATTAAAACAATCAGAACCAAAGGTGGTAACGAAAAAATCCGGCTCACCAATGAACAGAAAATTAACGTAGTCAACCCTAAAACCCAAAAGGTTGACTTGGCCGATATAATACGTGTAGTGGAAAACAATGCCAATGCTCACTTTGTGAGAAGAAACATCATCACTAAAGGGGCAGTCCTAGAAACCAGTGCAGGTAAAGTTAAGGTGACCTCACGACCTGGACAAGATGGTATAATTAATGGAATAATCGTTGAATAATATTTAAGTTATTTGCATACAGAACTATTTGTATGCAAATTCTACTATTTCTCAAAATACACCAAAACATCACTTGAAAGTCCTTAACTAAAAATTCCATTAAAATTGGTGTGTATTTGCAAAAAGAAATTAAAGAAAAGGTTGACCAGTTCCTGGATTCAGTCAACCATGAACTTCCCCCGGGAATGGAACTNGAATTTGAAGGATTCTATGAAAGGGGCTTTTTTGTNACTAAAAAAAGGTACGCNCTGATACAAGAGGGTAAGATTGTGGTTAAAGGGTTGGAGCTAGTTAGGAGAGATTGGGCTCCGGTAGCTAAAAAAACTCAGGAAAAAGTGATGATGGCCATCCTAAAAGATGCATCACCAGAAAAAGCAGCCAAGATCATTAAGGATGTTATCATCCGTATAAAGAATGGTGAAATACCCCTTGAAGATCTGGTAATTCACACCCAACTAACCAAAAATCCGGATAAGTATAAACAAAAAGCTCCACATGTACTGGCTGCAAAAAAAGCCATTGCAAAGGGGCGGAAGGTAGGGCGTGGATCCATAATCCGATACATAGTAGTTAAAGGTAAAGGACCCATAAGCCAGCGTGCAGAACCATTGGAAGATGCAGATGTGGCAAACTATGACCCATCCTATTACATTGACAACCAAGTTCTGCCTGCAATTTCCAGGATAATTGATAGTCTTGGTTATTCTCAGGAAGAAATGGTTCACAAACAAAAACAAAGTAGTTTAGATGCTTTTTTATGATTAAAACTAAAATTCAACCATACTACAGCTGTACTTGGCTAAATCATCAGTCCCCAATTATTATTTATAGTATTGTTATTTAATGTTGGAAATATAAAATACTAAAATGAAAAGTTTTTCATCCAAATTATAATTTGTGCCAAAGAAGAAATAGATTATAAATGGATAAGATCAATGCCTTGATGATCCACTTTAAAAAAAAATAATATTGCCTATGAAAACTAAAAAAAATGTGTTAATGGTTTAATCTGATTATTTATGATAATATTCTTAAAATAGATGGATACTCCCGTTATAAGATTACATGAAATGTATTAAAAAAAAATGGAATAGGCAGATAAAAATGATCAAAGCTGTTTTTTTCGATATTGATGATACCTTGTATGACACTTCTGGTTTTGCTGAACTGGCACGGAAAGCAGCCCTCAGAACAATGATCGATGCTGGTCTGCCATTATCCCATAAGGAATCCTATTTACTTCTCAGGGAAATTGTTAAAGAGAAAGGATCCAACTATGATAAACATTTCAATGTATTAACCAGAAGAGTTTATGGGGAGGAAAAACCGTTACTCATTGCTCTGGGAATGATCACCTACCATAACGTGAAATTTGCTTTATTAAGACTTTTCCCAGGCACGGTGGCTACTCTTATGCATCTTAAAAAAAATGATTACCAGTTAGGAGTGATCTCCAATGGATTGACCATTAAACAATGGGAAAAGCTCATCAGACTGGGGCTTTACCATTTTTTCGATGATGTGGTCACATCTCAGGAGGCTGAGTCTGAAAAACCAGACTATGAAATATTCCAGATGGCACTGGACCGTATGGGATGCCAAGCCAACAAATCAGTTATGGTGGGGAACAAATTCAGTGAAGACATCTTAGGTGCGACAAATGCTGGGATGTCAGCCATACTAGTTAACTCTCAACTTTCTGCTGATGAAAAAGAGCTGATTAAAACAGAAGATCTCGATGTTAAAGTGGTGTCAGACATCAGCCAGGTGAAAAATTTACTTTAATATAGTTTATGAGAAAAAATTTGTGGGTGAAAAGAGATTTGGTGATTGAATGAGTTATTATCATGATGAGAAGATGGAAAAAATTTTCAAAGCCCTGAAACAGCCGAAAAATTTAGATGATTTGGAGCTTTCTGAAAGCTTTGTGGAGGGTTTATTACTAAAAGTAATTGCCAGTTATGGAACAGTGAAAACAAGTACCATTAATGAATTAACTGGAATCCATTGGGATATTCTTGAGAAACATTTAAGCAAGATGGAAAAAAGTGGTTTTTGTGCCCCGGTTAGTGGAGGGTTCTTGTTTTCAAGTGTTGAGTACACCATAACTATGAAAGGACGGGAAAAATCTAAGAGTATTTCTGAGGACAATCCCTATGTTGGTATGGCCCCGGTTCCTTATGATGAGTATTTTCAGATCATGAAGCTTCAGATGAACCATCGACACCCCCTTAAAATACCNTCTGAAGTGGTGCATGACACCTTCAATGAAGTGGTGGGTGTTGAATATGCTAAAGAAGCCCTGATAGAATCTTCCATTATTAGTAAGGGTGTTTTTGTTTACGGACCACCAGGAACTGGTAAAACTTTTATTATCAGTACCATGCCCCGATTACTNCCACCACTGGTAATCCCCAAGTACATAGAATTTGGTGGGAAAATNATACAACTCTACGACCCTGATTTCCATAAAATGTGCAAAGAACAACCTGATGATCCTCGTTGGGTTAAAATTTACGCCCCATTCGTATTAACAGGGGCTGAACTGAGTTTGAACCAGTTGGAAACGAATTATGATCCGAATAAGGGGGTTTATGAAACTTCTCCGCAAATTAAGGCTAACGGTGGTGTGTTGCTTATTGATGATTTGGGAAGGCAGCGTGATGATCATGAACTTATCCTAAACCGTTTAATTGTGCCTATGGAAAATAAAGAAGACGTGGTTTATGTGCGTGGTGTTCCGGTTATTCTACAAACCCATTTCATCCCTGCCTTTTCCACTAACTTGGATATTAGTATTATGGATGAAGCTCACCTTCGACGTGCCCCACTCCATATTTTCCTTAAAAATCCTGAGATTGATGAAGTGGAAGAAGTTTTCCGGAGAAACTTGGTTAAGCTGGGTGAAACCTATGAGTCTGAAGCAATGGAAAGGTTTAAAAAAGTTTATATCTCCACGAGAAATGGTGGGGAGGGTTTGCAGCCTAGTTTTGCCCATTCAAGGGATTTGGCTCAGATATGTCAGGCTGTGCGTATTAACTTGAAAAAGGATACTATTGATGTTGAAGTTATGGAAAATGCTCTGGATAAGCACGTTCTTATAGTGTTGCAGAGGATGAATATTGACATTGCCCAGATTGCCCATAAGACCCGTTCTTTCCGGGTGAAGACTAGTGATATGGAGAAGGCTTTTGATGTTTTATCCCATTATGGTGCTAGTGCTTTGTCCCGGGAAAATGGTTCCATTCTTTTTGATGTTGATGAAAGTACCAGTCCGACTGAAATAGCAGAATATTTGCAGGATAAAGATGTTAAGGTTGAAAAAATAGAGTTGATAGCCGAATCAGAGAAAGAACTCCGAAGAACTCTGTTAAACTGGTAATAAATATAAAAGTAGGCCCCCCAACACAGCCAGATTCTAATTAATGGTGAGGAGGCCTGCAGCAAACTTTTTCTTCTTTTTTATCTGGTTTAGTGTGAATTATGATTTAAACAGAGTAAATAATATGTGCAAACAAATCCTATGCAGAATCAAGGGATGATTTTTAAGCCTCGTTAGTATTGCGGTTCAGTTTGTATTAACCACTGCCCCCTACAATAGTTTAGAATTATCGAAATAATTTTTTTTAGTTTCCTGTATTTTTTGGATATTCCAACGAAATAAGACTTTAAAGTTCTGTACAATACTTAGTTGTTTTTGAAATTGATTTTTGATAAATGATTGAATTTATTCTTCTTTAAACCCATAATCTTTTAGATAAAACTCAAAAAACTTTATAATAAGTAAAACAAAGTGTTTTCATGCCAATATAAGAAAAACATGCCATTATTAATAGTTAAATTGATCAATATTTAATCTTACCTTTTTCTCAGAAGAAATTTAAAATATGTTGAAAATCAAGTAAAAACAATTCAATCATAAAAAAAAGTTAGTTGAATTGTCGGTGAAAGAAGGATATTTTTCATATTGATATTTTAAATCATATTGTAAACATGTTTCAGAAAAAATTTCTTTAAAAATAGAATTAAGAGTAGTAAACTATATTTTCATGACAAAAACCTTGTTGAAGCTGAAATTCGGGTTTATAAGTGTGAAAAATGCGATAAACCATTACCCAAATATTTCGGATATACTTGAAATAATTGCAATTTTACACACAATTTCAAGAATAAAAACTTTGAATTCGAGGGTTTATTCTTTAAATCAGCACAACAAGTAATTTAAATAAAAATATAATTTAAAATTTGGTTTTAAATATCAATAGTGTTTTTTCACACCTATAAAAACAAGAAAGAAGACGTGTGCGGAAAAAAATAGATTATGGAAATTATTTACTGTACAACCTATAAAATGAATGAAAAAACTTTCAACAAATTTAAACGGTTTAAATGAATATCCTAAACCTATTCAATTATGACAATAACATAATGCCTTACTATAAAACCTTCTTCAACATCGGGAAGATGCGAAATCGAACACATGTCAAGAAATAAGAAATATTCTTAAAAACATCAAAAAACAAATTAAAAGTGTAAAAAACAATAAAACAAACAAATAAACATCATAAAGGAAATTAAACAAAGAAAGAAGTTTTTAATACTAAACCACCAAGTTTAGGGCAGAACATTTTAAACATATGTGCTGTGTTAATGAAGTATTTAAAGCGATTTTTTTTTTTGATTGATTAAAATTAGTAATATTTATAGTTGAGAACAACATATTACATACGTAGATTTAGAGAATGTTATTAGGATAAATGATAATATTTAGTGAATGTAATGATTGGGAAAATAAAATGAATAAAAAGATTTTGTGTTTAATTGGAGGTTTAATCAGTTGAGGCTAATGTTGAAATTTTCATCTGAAGAGGGCACTCCCTATGACTCCATAAATAAACACACAATTCAAGGATTTATCTATTCTCTACTTCAAGACACAGATTATTCTAATTTCCATGATTCAAGAGGATTCAAATATTTTACTTTTTCTAATATATTCCCCGTTTCTAACTTCAAAAAAGGTGAAACTAAGACTTTGATCATCAGTTCCCCCAAACAGGGATTCATAAGACTTTTAGATAATTCTTTGAAAAACAAGGATGATTTTTATTTAGGAAAACATCGTATGACAAATGAACAAGTCAAGGTGTTCAAACCTCAGCTTAAAGGACGTTTTATAACCAGCACTCCTATTGTTTTATATGAAGAAAATCGTCAAAATCGCTATTATTCATTTAAAAAAGGTAATGATTTTTCTTTTTTCTTAAAACGTCTGAAAGATAACGCCCTAAAGAAATATAATGCTTATTATGGATTGAGATATGATTTTGATGGTAACTTATTTGACAGTTTCCAGTTCGATAGAGAAGTAGCTGTGAGGGTAAAAAAGACAAATAAAATGTTCCTAGTGATAGGATCATTATGGAAAAATTTAGAAAAATTCAACATGGACGATAAAAATTTTTACAATTTTATTATGGATTGTGGGCTGGGAGAAAAAAATTCATTAGGCTTTGGGATGATAAATACCGTGGGGTGAACTTTTGTTAGGAGCAATGTGTAATTTAGGTAAATTCATTGTAGAATATGAAGGTCAAAGTGATATTGATGTGTTTTTAGACACTGCTAAATTAACTAATAAAACTAAAAGGGTCCTATTAATCAATTTAAAGAAAATTAATGGAGAATTATGCTACAATTCAGTGCATGAACAAGAACTGGACAAATATGATACTAAAAAATTTTTATATAAAGGAGGACCGCCTAATGGAATAGATTTTACTCCATCATCATTGGTAACAAAAAAAGCAGAATCTACATACAAAAATCGTGTTTTAAAATGGTTCAATAATCATAACGAACACCCTCTTCTTGAAAAAATATTTCAAGTATTAGAAGAAAATAGCAAACAAATAGCAAATGATTTAAACCAAAAATTCGATTCCATTGATAAAAAAAATAGAAACAATGTTTTGATATCAATTTCAATCCAAGAAGGTTTTGAAAAGAAATACCTCAGTGACTATTCAATTTTTGAAAAAATTCTTGTGGATGAATCATATAAACGATACCATTTTTTAAAGTCTATTGGTGAATCAAGCGGGGAAGGTATCTGTTATTTATGTGGGAAAAAAACAGATGTTTATGGTTTTGTACCCAACGCCTTTGGCTTTTCATTTTCCACTGCTGATAAAAAAGGTAATGTTCCAAACTTTGTGCAAAAAGACCAATGGAAACAAGTCCCAATCTGCAATAAATGTGGTGTTTATCTTGAAGCTGGGAAAAAATTCGTGCAAAAATACCTTTCTTTTAACTTATTTACATTAAAATATTATGTGATCCCTAATTTCCTTTTTAAATCTGATTCAGATGAATATGAAGAATTTTACAATAATATAACCTATTATTCTGAAGAACCACATAACAAACCCAAAAAATATGAAGATACCCTTCTAACAGAAGAAGATGATTTTTATGAATCTATTAAAGAAATGGATGATGTGGTTGAATTCAAATTTTTATTTTATGAATTTAAGGGCGGGGGAAAATTTCTTGACATACTAAATTACGTTGAAAGTGTACTCCCATCATGGATAAAAAAAATCCATGATGCCCAAATCACTGCTGGAAATGACATTTTATTTAATGAAAACAATATCAAACTGAATTTTGGAAGTAAATCTGAAGGTAATTTTGTACAATTACACTCAAAACGTTACATAACTAAAAATAACTGGTATGCTGGATTTTTAAGAGATTTTTTCTCTTCAAAAACTAATAAAAGTTTTCTAGATATCATTAGTTACATTATGGGTGGAAAACGTATAAACAAAGATTTTCTATTATCACATTTCATGAAACAAATTCAAAAAGCTCACAGAACCAACATGGAAAATGATTATTCAGTCAAATTGTTGACAACTGAATCTTTAATGGTATACATGTTTTTGAATAAATTGAACTTACTGAAAGGGGTTGAAAAAATGGAAATTGGATCATTTGATGAAAAAGATAATGAAAAGGATTTTTTTGAAGTGTATGGTGAATTTATAAACACTCCAGATAAAAAAGCTGCATTTTTAATGGGCATAATTACAAAAAAACTGACTGCTATTCAATATAAATCTTTAGGGGCTACCCCCTTCATGTCTAAACTTTGGGGACTATCATTGGATCAAAAAAAGATTCAAAAACTCTATCCTATGATAATAAATAAGTTAAGAGAATATAAAGCAGCATATCCTGATCTAGAAGAATTAATCTCAATAAATTTATTGAAATCCAATGAAAATTGGAACCTTTCTGGAGATGAAACAAGTTTTTATTTTGTATTAGGGTATACGCTTAAAGGAATTTTTAAATCTAAAAAGGATGGTGATATGAATGAATAGATCTGAATTGGTTTTTTTATATGATATATCGTATGCAAACCCAAACGGTGACCCATTAGATGAAAATAAGCCAAGAATTGACGAAGAAACTGAAATAAATATTGTTACGGATGTACGCTTGAAACGCACCATTAGAGATTATTTACATGATTTTAAGGATCAAAACATCTTTGTTAAAGAGATTGAATACGAACCTGGAAAAATTCAAAATGCCAAATTAAGGGCTGAAGATTATTTATTGGATGAAAACGGGAAAAAAGCCAATAAAAAAGATTTTTCGTTAGCAGAAATGAAAGAAAACATGTATGACAATATTTTGAAAAGATGTATAGATGTTAGGCTTTTTGGAGGAACAATACCTATTGAAAAGTCAAGTAGCCAAAAAAGTTCCATAACATTAACAGGACCTGTGCAATTCCGATTTGGAAGATCAATGCATAAAGTTGAAATAAAACATATTAAAGGAACTGGAGCCTTTGCATCTGGTGAAGGCAAACAACAAAAAACATTTAGAGAAGAATACATACTTCCCTATTCATTAATATCATTTTATGGAGTTATTAATGAAAATGCAGCTGAAAAAACATCGATGAACAATGAAGATGAATCACTTTTAATTGACGGAATATGGAACGGTACCAAAAATTTAATTACGCGCTCTAAATTTGGACAAATGCCCCGTCTATTGTTAAAAGTTACATATAATGATAAAAACTATTTTATTGGCGATCTTGACAAAAAAATCAAGATCGAACATGAACTTAATGATGAAAAAAAGTTGAGGAATATTGAAGAAATCATCATAAACATTTCAGATCTTACAAAAATTTTGGAGATGAATCTGAGTAAAATAGAATCTCTGAATGTTAAAGTAGATCCTTCAGTACGATTTAAAGACGGTGATAAACTAATTGAAGAAAGTTTAATAGATTATTTAAAAAGAAAGAATTTTCCTACGAATGAATTAGATATTTAGTTGATGGGGATTCCATGATCGATAAAGTAGTAATTTTTGATGTTTGGGGAGATTATGGGTATTTTAGGAAGGGATATACGACTACATCTACCTTATCATATCCCTTTCCTAGTAGAACTACTTTGGCAGGAATAGTATCAGGAATTCTTGGTTATGATAGGGACAGTTATTATGACATATTTGGTCCTTCAAACAGTGCATTTGCTTTACAATTATTAAATCCTATTAAAAAGGTTAGGATGAACTTAAATTTAGTCGATACCAAAACCGGATTTATTTTGTCTGATAACAAAGGTCAAAGAACACAACTTCCCGCAGAGTTTCTTAAAGATGTAAAATATCGGATTTATTTATGGCTTGAAGACGAATCAATTATGAACGATCTGTTAAATTTTTTATCAAATCATAAATCTGTATATACACCTTATTTGGGAATTTCTGAGTGTTTAGCTAATGTGGAACTTGTGAATGATGATTTCATTAAACCAAGAGAAAATTATGCGAATGGAAATGATTTAAGCATAAATAGTGTAATTCCAACAAATAAAGCTAAAATTAAGATTGAACCTGGTAAAAAATATGGTGCTGTTAAATCACCCGCATTCATTAATTCAGAAAGAGTTGTTGAAAGATTCCAAGAATTCTTTTATGAAGAAAACGGACTTAATATTACAATTGCTGAAGGAAAATGTCATTCAGTGGGTGACATAAATGTCATCTTTTTTTGAACTAAAATCGCATCCTAACAAGTTGTTAGAGACTCATTTAATAAACGTTGCGGATTTTTGCAAAAAAACCGTACTTCAAAAAGAAATAAACAATAAAGAATTGTATTCTGATTTCGCTTTTTTAATTGGTTTGTCTCATGATTTTGCAAAATCGACATCATATTTTCAGAAATATTTAGTTAACCACGAAAGAACCGAAAAAGCCCGTCATGGATTGTTATCCTCAATTTTTAGTTATTATTGTATTAAAAATTTTATTGAAAATAAAAAAATAGAAAACTTTGAGCAAATAGCCCCTATAGCATGGCTGATTGTCCTTAAACACCATGGAAACATTAAAAATCTTCGGGGGATAGATGGGGAAGTTGAGAAATTAAAAGATTTAAGCATTGTGAAAACTCAGTTAGATGATATAAAAGAAAATAGTGTAAATGAGTTAACTGATTTTTATCTTAAATGGGAAATCGACGTTTTTTATTTTATCAAAGAGTTTGACAACATTGTGGATGCTATTAAAAAAGATGTGAGGAATTTATCACGCCAAAAAAAAATAAATAATTACTTTTTGATCCTTTTCTTTTATTCTATACTGCTTGATGCAGATAAAATGGACGCATCGGAAACACCCGAACCTACTAGAGTTGACATATCTGAAGATATTATAGATGAATACAAAAAAATAGCTTTTGGTACGCCAAAAACAGGAATAGATAAAATAAGGGAAAAATCATATATTGAAATAGTAAATTCCTTGAATAACTTGGATATAGAAAAGGATAAGATTTTATCTATAACATTACCAACTGGTTGTGGTAAAACATTATCTGCTATATCTTTTTCAATAAAATTGAGAAAAAAAATAAAAAATCAATTAGGTTTTTTGCCTAGAATAATATACTCACTACCTTTTCTAAGTATAATTGACCAAAATGCCGATGTTATTTCAAATATTCTGACTCAATGCCATAGAAGCCCAGAATTATTTTCAAACATATTCTTAAAGCATCATCACTTATCTGATGTAAGTTATAAAACCCACTCAGAAAATGAGATGAACACGAATCAGTCCAAACTTTTAATTGAAGGTTGGTATTCTGAGATTATCATTACCACATTCATACAATTCTTTTACAGTATTATAACCAATAGAAATAGGGCTGCAAGAAAATTTCATAATATTGTTAATTCAATTATAATTCTAGATGAGATTCAATCTATTCCTCACCATTATTGGAAATTATTGAATCATTTCCTAAAATATCTTTGTAAAGAGTTTAACTGTTGGATTATATTAATGACCGCTACTCAACCTCTGATTTTTGAAGAAAATGTAGAAATTTTACCTTTGGTCAATAAAAAAAAATATTATGATAAATTTAACCGCTTAAATTATATTTTTAATCTGAAAACAAAAGATTTTGATGAATTCAAAGAATTAATATGGGCCAAAATAGTGTCTGAACCTGAAAAAGATATAATGGTGGTTTTGAATACTATTAATGCTTCTCAAGAACTCTACGATTATATTATAGGACAAATTGATGATCATATCCATATTGAAGAGGATGGTGTTGCTTGCTCTGAAAAGTTACAAATAATTAATATTTCTACACTAATAATTCCAAAACATAGATTAAAAAGGATTAAAAGAATCAAAAATAGTGAAGAAAAACGTAATATTATAGTTACAACACAAGTAGTGGAAGCTGGAGTTGATATAAGCGTGGATATGATTTATCGTGATATGGCACCATTGGACAGTATTGTACAAACTGCGGGGCGATGCAACAGAAGTAATGAAAGAGAAAAAGGTTCTGTTGAAGTTGTAAACCTAATTGATGATAAAGGAAGACATTTTTATTCTTACGTTTACAACTCTGTTTTAATTGACGCCACTACCGACGTCATTAATGGAAAAAATTTTGTGGAAGAACAAGAATTTAATCTGAAATCAGTTCCAAATTATTTTAAATTTGTTTCGGAACGAGGCTCTCAGGATAAATCTGTGGATTTATTGTCATGTCTGGAAAAATTAAAATTTTCAGATTTAAAAAGAGAATTTAAACTAATCGAAAGTTTAGAAAAAATAGATGTTTTTGTTGAAGTAGATGAAGATGCAAAAGATGTTTGGGAAAAATATGAAGAGATAACAAAAATTGAGGATAGATTCATGAGGAAAAATGCATTTTTAGATATTAAGTCAGAATTTTACAGTTATATTATATCAGTTAATCCCAAAAAGTTGGGTAACATTTTTCAGTATAATGATTGGCTGGGATATATATGCATAGAAGACTTGAATCGAAAATATGATCTGGAGACAGGTTTCATTACACATGAAAAAGAGGATGTTTTTATAATTTGATTGTTGCGAGGTTTTAATGAAAGTTACTGGTGTAATGATTCAATATTACGTTGCATGCAAACGTGAACTCTGGTTTTTTGCTAATCAGATTAATATGAATTATGATAATGATGATATAAGCATTGGTCGACACATTCATGAGAAAAGCTTCTCCAGGGAAAAAAAGAATATAAACTTGGGCAACATTGCTTTTGATTTTGTTAAGACTGGAAATCACAACACTATCTTTGAAATCAAAAAATCTAGTAAGTTAGAAGAACCGGTTCGGTATCAACTTTATTATTATTTATGGAATGCTAAAAAAATGGGAAAAGAAATGGATGGAATTTTAGTGTATCCAAAAGAGAAAAAAAGAGAAAAAATAACATTAACTCCAGAAAAAGCAGAAGAAATAGAGAACATGATTCATGATATCAAAAAGATTGTTTCCAAACCGCACCCCCCACCTGTGTTGATTAAACCTTACTGTAAGGGATGTACTTATTATGAACTATGCATGGTCTAGGTGTTAACAATGAAGGATCCGCTCTACATAACTTCACATGGAATTCTACAACGAAAAGGGAATACTCTTTATTTTGTAAATGAAGAAGGTAAAAAAGCCCTTCCAATTAATAGAATTAACGAGATAAACTGTTATGGTAAAGTTTCACTAAAATCTGGTGCATCCTCTCTTTTGATGAAAGAAGGGATTCCAGTGAACTTCTTCAATATGTACGGATATTATGAAGGATCTCTTTATCCACGAATACAGCTTAATTCCGGTTTGGTAGTTGTAAAACAATCCAATCATTATCTTGATCCTGAAAAAAGGGCTTTCATAGCCCGGGAAATGGTGGAAGGAATTAAAAATAATGTCCTCAAAACCCTTCGCTATTACCATAAAAAAGGAAAAGAGGTTGAATTATACATACAAGAGATTGAAAAAGAAGTGATTAATGGAGATGTGGCTCAGATAATGAGTAATGAGGGTAGGATTTGGCACAGTTACTATAAAAGTTTTAATAAAATACTCAAAAATTTTAAAATGGATAAACGTGAGATAAGACCTCCAACCACAGAGATCAATGCGTTGATTTCTTTTGGGAATTCTCTTTTATATGTTAGTGCACTTTCGGAGATCTATCACACATATCTGCATCCATCAGTTAGTTTCTTACATGAACCTGCAGAAAGGCGTTTTTCGCTCGCTTTAGATATTGCTGACATATTTAAGCCAGTGATAGTTGAAAGAGTAATTTTTAAACTTGTTAATAATAAAATGCTCACTGAAAAAGATTTTAACCGTGATGTGGGGGTGTTGCTCAATGAAAGGGGTAAGCGCATATTCTTAAAGGAATATCAATCTAAATTAGAAACTACTATAAAACATCCTGAAATTAAAAGGAAGGTTTCATACAAATATCTCATGAGATTAGAGTGTTATAAATTAATCAAACACGTTCTTGGGGATAAGGAATATAGAAGCTTTAGGATGTGGTGGTAAATTGTATTTGTTAATAGTTTATGATGTGGACGTCAATCGAGTGAACAAAGTTAACAAATTTCTTAAACTTTATCTTCATTGGAGACAAAATTCCGTGTTTGAGGGTGAAGTAAGTATTTCACAATTTAAAAAATTGAAATCTGGTCTTAACGATATTGTTAACAGAGAAACAGATTCAATTTTAATCTATAATCTGAAGGATCGTAAAAATTTCAAATTAGAAGTTATTGGAATAGAAAAAAATCCAATAGAATTAATTATTTAGTCCGCCTTTATAAGTACACAACACTATTATATGTGGACTAATATACTCCTTGAAATAAGAACCATATTGCCACTTATTTAACAAATAAGTCAAAAATTGACGCGGTTTTAAAATAGACTCAATAGTCTGGAAATATA
>JGI24710J26742_10001100_pt1 | contig 24964 bp, 22 predicted proteins | sample BioPla2DNA2_FD_26742 | JGI IMG/M metagenome (IMG submission 26742) | reverse complement strand
GACCATGAGGATGACCATGGTGGACTTGATATTGGGTCTGGTAATCCAGAGGATAATCATAGTCATGGTGATTATAACCCACATATATGGCTTGATCCACAGATTTATATTAAGCAGATAGAGAATGTTAAGGGGGGATTGGTTCACTATATAGAGGGGTTATCATCAGGGTCAGAATCTAATACTAGTATTTTGGAGCTATCTACTGCTATAGAACATAATGCTGATAGCTATATAAAGGAAGTAGGTAAAATAGATTTTATGTTGTCAGATCTAAAGGAGGAAATCTCCGCTATAACATTAGCTTCTGGGCAGCATCAAGGAGTTGCCATATTTCATGATTCCTTTGCTTATCTAGCTAACCGAATTGGTCTGGAGGTTGAATACTCTATAGAAATTGATGCAGAAACTGCCCTTAGCTCCTCCAATATAAGGGACGTAATTGAATTGGTCAAAGATGGAAAAGTGAAGTATCTATTGGCTGATATTCAGTATGGTGACACAATTGCCGATAGAATACAGTCAGAATCTGATTCAAAGGTAACACTACTAGATACAATTGTAACGGGAGACGGAGATAGGTCTTCATACATCAAAGGAATGGAAGAAAATATAAAACTACTCCATGTATTAATAGATTAGCGAGCTTTGATATGCTTTAAAATAGGCATGAATCTGCGAAATGATGAAGGATAATTAATAGGGAAGTTGAGGATTGATCATATGTTAAAGAGTGGTAATATAATAACGCCCGACCAAGACAGAGCCTGTGGTCTGCATTGCATAAAAATAAGTGATATCACAGTTCGGTTTGGCAATGAGAAGATTATCGATAATATCAATCTTCACATCCACTGTGGGAAGATAACAGCTTTAATAGGAAGAAATGGAGCTGGAAAATCCACCTTGATTAAAGCAATACTTGGAGAACATAGACATGATGGTTCTATAGAGTTTACTAATTTAAGAAATAATACGGTAGAAGAGCTAACTATTGGATATGTTCCTCAGAATCTTAATATTGAAAAGAACACACCTATGAGTGTCTTTGATTTATTTGCGGGATACATTAGTCCTTCCCCGATTTTTATTAGAAAGAATCCAAAGGTCTATAAGATGCTGAAGGAGCAGTTAAGTATATTTGATGCTCAGGATTTGATAGATAAAAGGGCCTGCGATTTATCTGGTGGAGANCTTCAGAGGGTTTTACTATCAATTGCTATTACTCCACTTCCTAAGCTGCTACTACTTGATGAGCCAATCTCAGGGATTGATCAAAGGGGTATGGAATTATTTTATGAGAATATAGGTAAGCTTAAAGCTAATTATGATCTTGCCATGATTATTGTCTCCCACGACTTTGACTTTGTAAGTAAATATGCTGATCACGTTATATTAATGGATAAAACCATATTAAAGGAAGGGGATCCTAAAGAAGTCCTTAGCTGTGATGAATTTAGAAGAGTCTTTGGCTGGGAAGAAGGGCATGGAGAATAATATGGATACAATATATAGTTTAATGGAAAAAGTCCTACCATTTTCATGGATGGACTATAATTTTATGAAAAATGCATTACTGGCCATTTTGATTATCACTCCATTATTTGGGATCCTTGGTACCATGATAGTCAATAATAAAATGGCTTTCTTTTCAGATGCACTGGGACACTCTGCCCTTACGGGTATAGCCATAGGCACCCTATTCGGCATCAGTGGCAGCAACATATCCATGTTAGCCTTTGCCATAGTATTCGCCCTATTACTTAATGTGATAAACAGGAAGAATACAGTCTCTACAGATACTGTAATCTCAGTGTTCTCCTCCTTAAGTATGTCAATTGGTTTAGTTATTCTATCAAGAGGGGGCAATTTTTCAAAATATTCTGGGCTTCTGGTAGGAGATATATTAAGTATTACTGTTAAAGAAATAGGCTACCTTGCCATTATATTTACTGGAACGATGGCCTTCTGGTTTTTTGGCTTTAATAAGCTTCTTGGAGCAGGAGTTAATACAACTCTTGCAAGAAGTAAGAGGATTAATACGAATCTGATGGAGGATATATTTAGCGTATTAATTGCGATTATTGTTATGTCGTCAATAAAGTGGGTAGGCATACTCATCATTAATGCCCTGCTTATCCTTCCTGCGGCAGCTAGTCGAAACATATCTACTAATATGAGGGAGTACCATCTTTTTTCAGTGTTGATAGCTCTGTTTTCCGGAATAACTGGTCTAATCGCTTCCTATTACTTGGAGACGGCAACTGGACCAACCATAGTAATCATAGCATCTGTTATCTTCTTTATAACATTTTTCTTAAGAACAGGTAAAAAATAAAATAGGATTTCCATTATCCTACTATTTGTATTATACTTTAATAAGAATGAAGTGTAGGTTTTAACCTCTATGCTTTATATTTCAATACTTAATATTGTACCTGGAAAATCTTTTAACTTGTATTGGAGGATTTATGGGAGAAGGAAAATTATTAACCTATATCAAAATATTACTGAACTTGATTTTTATAATTGTAGGAGTTCTTGTCTTGGTTTTATTGGTACCTAAGGTCTTACGATTCTTTATGCCCTTTGTAATAGGATGGATTGTAGCAATGATTGCCAATCCATTAGTTAGATTTCTGGAAAAGAAGGTTAAGATACTTAGGAAGCATAGCTCTGCAATAATAATTATTGTAGTTATAGCAGCTATTGTTGTAGGAATGTATGCCCTAATCTCCTTTCTGATTAGAGAAATATATGGGCTTTATCAAGATCTTCCTATTATTGTTCAGCAGCTAAGTAGACAGTTAGATTCGATTTCTGTCAGAATTGCTGAGTACTCAGAGTATCTGCCAGATAATGCTCAGATGGTTATAGACTCCATCATTAATTCCCTTGGTAATTCAATTAATCAATTTATAGAAAATATCGATCCTTCTATGAGCACTGCGGGAGCATTAGCCCAAGGTGTTGCTGATATATTTCTTATAATCATAGTAACAGTATTATCTGCATACTTTTTTACAGTGGATAGAGACAAGATAGTAGCTACCATTAAAAAAGGCCTTCCTCAATCCATTATTAGCGGATGGGGAATAATTGCAGACAATTTTAAAACCGCATTTGGTGGATACTTTAAGGCACAGTTTAAAATTATGTTAGTTTTAGTTGTGATTATGTTTATTGGATTTGAAATACTTAATGTGGGGTATTCATTCCTTATAGCTCTTGGAATTGCTTTTCTTGATGTGCTGCCAGTGTTTGGAACAGGAGCAGTACTATGGCCTTGGGCATTGCTTGATATGATATCAGGTAATTATTTTAGAGCTGTTGGCCTTGTAATTATCTATCTTGTATGCCAAGTGGTAAAGCAGGTATTGCAGCCTAAGATGGTAGGAGATAGCATTGGTGTAAGTCCTCTGGCCACCTTGATATTTATGTATATTGGCTATCGATTCCAGGGTGTTATTGGGATGATTATTGGGATTCCTATAGGAATGGTTATCGTCAATCTATATAGAATAGGTATGTTTGATAGAATTATAAAAGGATTTAAAATAATTATACATGATTTTAATGAGTTTAGAAAGTTTTAATAACTGCTAATAATATGTATAATAATGCAAAAGTGCCATGTACTTTTCTCCTTTATAATGGTAAAATAATACCATAAACTTCATTAATTTTACAAGGGGGATAAAAGTAAATTAATATGAATAACAAAAGAATTGATACGGTTATAACTTCTGAAGAAATAATATCTATTCTTCGAAGGTACAATATTGGCAAAAAACCTTTAGCTAGATTACTGGGCTGGGGTGAGACAACAATACTACGATATATTGAGGGGGATATTCCTACTACGGAATATTCTAAGAAGCTTATATCGATTTTAGAGGATCCAGAATATTATTATGAAACATTGGAACATAATCAGGATCTTATTACAGGTGTAGCATATAGAAAGAGTAGAGAGGCAGTTCTGGAAATTATTCTGTCATCTAAAATTAATAAAGTATCATATTACATTATGCATATAAGCAAATTAAGCAAATGGGACATTAGTGCAAAGTACTTACAATGTATTTTATATTACTCTCAAGTGTTTTCTCTTGTCCTATTTAATAATGAGCTATTTCCAGATGATTGTATGGTCAATGATGAGTATATTCCATATGAAAATCAGTACAAAAGAATGGAGAGGAATAGTTCTTACATAATTAATTGCAACAATATATCTTTAAGCCCAACAGAAAAAGCTTTAATTAAAGAAGTCTATGAAGCCTTCTCTTGGTATGGACCAAGAGCATTTCACCAAATGGCCCTATACGATAAGTCTAGTATTAAAATCTCTAGAGATCAAAGGAACAGACGGATCTTTGCAAAAGATAGCTTAAAGGCATATTACGATGAAGTTTTAAAAATATATAATATTGCAAACATAAACGAGATCAAAAGATATCCAGGACTCAGACTCAGGGAAATCTGCGAACGAAATGAATAAAGTAGTTTGGTAATCAAAAGCATTATTTATCGTGAAATTTGATATTTTATGCAACTTTAATAATAAAAAAGTAATAAAAAACATATTTTATTTGCAACTGGTGTCCTGCCAAGTACAAATACTAATATGTTTTTTATTACTCATATTTTTTTGATTACATAAATATCAAATATTATCAGTAAGGTTGCTTTAGAATTTCTATTTGAGCTCTATTTATTACGTTTGCTTCTCATACGTATTGTTGGATCTAGGATTTTCTTTCTTATACGTAAGCTTTCAGGTGTTACCTCAAGAAGCTCGTCAGTCTCAATAAATTCCAATGCTTGCTCCAAGCTAAGAACCTTTGGAGGAGACAGACGTAATGCTTCGTCTGCACTGGATGAACGAGTGTTAGACAGCTGCTTTTTCTTGCATACATTTACTTCTATGTCTTCCGACTTAGCATTTTGTCCAATAACCATTCCAGAATATACCTTTACACCAGGTCCTATAAATAAGATACCTCTTTCTTGAGCATTGTATAGACCGTAGGTTATACTTTCCCCTGCTTCAAAAGCAATAAGGCTACCGGTTTTTCTATAACTAATATCTCCCTTATATGGAGCGTAGCCATCAAACAAGGTGTTGATTATCCCATTTCCCTTTGTATCGGTCATGAATTGGCCACGATAACCAATTAATCCCCTAGAAGGAATGCTAAATTCTAGTCGGGTATTACCATTATCTGAGGAATGCATATTGACCATTTCACCTTTTCTTGTACCAAGCTCCTGAATTACTACACCGGCAAATTCATCGGGAACATCAATCATAGCTCTTTCCATGGGCTCTAGCTTCTTACCATTATCGTCCTCTTGATATAGAACCTCGGCTTTACTTACAGAGAATTCAAAGCCCTCACGACGCATATTTTCTATTAATACAGAGAGATGAAGCTCACCTCTACCAGATACCTTAAAGCTTTCTGTAGTGTCAGTTTCTTCCACTCTAAGACTTACGTCAGTATTTAACTCTCTAAATAAACGCTCTCTTATATGTCTGGATGTAATATATTTACCCTCTGTTCCAGCAAGAGGACTATCATTGACATTAAAGTACATAGCGATTGTAGGCTCTGAAATCTTCTGGAAAGGTAATGGAACAGGATTGTCAGGGGAGCATATTGTATCTCCTATATGAATATTGGCAAGACCAGATATAGCTACAATAGCACCGACTGTTGCTTCGTTAACTTCCACTCTTTTAAGTCCATCAAATTCGTATAGCTTGCTTATCTTAACTTTATCATGCTTATCTGGATTATGTTGGTTAACAAGGAGAACATCTTGGTTAACCTTTATGGTACCATTATCTACTTTACCAATTCCAATTCTACCTACATATTCATTGTAGTCGATAGTACTGATTAATACTTGAGTACTACTATCGGGATTCCCCTCTGGAGCAGGAATATAATCTACTATTGTATTAAACAATACTTTCATGTCCTGGTCAGTTCCATCAGTGGTAAGTGAAGCAACTCCTGATTTAGCAGAAGCAAATATAAAAGGACAATCTAATTGTTCATCATTAGCATCAAGTTCCATAAGTAGCTCCAGTACTTCGTCTACAACATCATTAGGTCTAGCTTCAGGTCGATCCATCTTATTGACGCAGACGATGACATGTAAGTCAAGGTCTAAGGCTTTCTTAAGCACAAACTTAGTCTGTGGCATGGGACCTTCAAATGCATCAACAACTAAAACTACTCCATCAACCATCTTAAGCACCCGTTCAACCTCTCCACCGAAGTCGGCATGGCCAGGTGTATCTATAATATTAATCTTGACATCATTATACATCACGGCGGTATTCTTAGCTAAAATCGTTATACCACGCTCTCTCTCAATAGCATTAGAATCCATGACTCTGTCTACTACATTTTGATTGGAGCGAAACACTCCGCTTTGTTTCAATAACTCATCCACCAGGGTGGTTTTACCGTGGTCGACATGAGCGATAATTGCTATATTTCTAATATCCTCACGTTTCATCTAAAATAATTCCCTTCTTTCTCAAGGTACGCATCATATATAAAAACAACTCATATATTGTATCATAGGCCTGCATAAAAAATCAATTTATATTCGTACAATTTTAATAAAAAGTTTCAATTTTTTTGTATAAAGTAACAAAAGTTGGACAGATTCAAAATATATATCTAATTTTACTTCTAAAATTTGGAAAACTGCATATATTTAAACATAGGTGAATTTTATTGTTATTAGCTTAAGGACAATAATTCATCCCACATTTTAGAGCAGATTGGGGTCCAAAATGGCACCAATAGAGAAGGGAGAGGTACGATATGACGGATAAAGTATTTGATAACAATCAAGTAAGTGTTGCAGGAGAGGTAGTAAGTGAATTTACGTTCAGTCATGATGTATTTGGAGAGGGCTTCTACATTATAGAGGTTCAAGTAAGTCGTTTGAGTAATTCTTACGATATTATTCCGATCATGGTATCTGAAAGGCTGACCAATGTTAATGAGGATTGCATTGGAAAATACGTTATAGTGTTAGGACAATTCAGATCCTACAACCGTCATGAGGAGAACAGAAACAAGCTGGTTCTATCCGTATTTGCTAGAGAGGTCAATTTTATGGATGAGCTACCAGAAGAGGCTAAGCCTAACCATATATTCCTTGATGGTTTTGTATGTAAGCCTCCTATTTATCGAAAGACTCCTTTGGGTCGTGAGATCGCAGATGTTTTACTTGCCGTTAATAGACCTTATGGAAAGTCTGATTATATACCATGTATATGCTGGGGCAGAAATGCAAGATTTGCAGAAACCTTTACAGTAGGTGGCCATGTTCAAATATGGGGAAGAATTCAGAGTAGAGAGTATCAGAAGAAGATTAGTGATACTGAGTTTGAAAAGAGGGTGGCCTACGAAGTATCTGTTAGTAAATTGGAATATCTAAAAGATTATTAGAAAAAATTAATATAGATGTTATTGTAAGTGTTGGGGATATGATATAAGCTTGATAGGATCAGTACATGGTGCTGATTTTATCAAGCTATTTTTTATTAGGCAAAGTGACTATGAATTACATCGTGAATAAGAAAGGAAATGGGAATAGCACTTTTTGCAATATATTAAGCACTTTCTGAGTTGTTTATGGATATACTGTTTTATATAATGATAATATAAGTATAAGAAGTTATTAAGTAAGCCATTGACATTAGTAGACTGCAGTGATAATATAAGTTATCAGAACTTACAAAGTAAATTCTGATAAAAGGCGATGTTTTTCCGTCGTTCATCTTGATTACAGGAACAAGTTTTATGTTCCTATAATATAGGATACAATATAGAAAAATTTCATATTGCTTTGGTAGAGGAGCATTATTTATCAGTAAACTGCAGGATATGACAGACATATAGGATAGCGGTTGAAAGGAAATGATGCCGAAGTGATAATAATTCTGAGTTATTATTGCTGGGCATATGGTTAAGAGCCATATGACTGTCATCAAGTATGATGGAGCGCTGCCTAAAGAATATATCATAGAATATAATATATGATATTGCATTATTCTTTAGGGTCGACTCTATGTCGACTTTTTTTGTTATTAAATTTGGAGACAGTGTGAATGATGATACATTCGCATGGAGGTATTATGTAGTGCATAATACTTTAGGTTGCTAAGAAAGGAATGGATATTGTATGGCAATTTTTAAGGGAGCAGGTGTTGCAATTGTAACACCATTTACAAGGGACAATAAGGTTGATTATGATAAGCTTGGAGAGCTAATCGAGTTTCAGATTGAAGGAGGAACAGATAGTATTATTATCTGCGGTACTACAGGGGAATCCTCTACATTAACTCACGAGGAGCATATTGAATGTATTCGTTATACTGTAGCTAAGGTTAATAAAAGAGTACCTGTCATCGCTGGTACTGGTTCCAATTGTACTGACACTGCAATTTATCTGTCTACTGAGGCAAAAAAATGTGGAGCAGACGGATTATTAATTGTAACACCCTATTATAATAAAGCTACTCAGAATGGCTTGATCGCACACTTTACGGCGATTGCCAAAGCTGTGGATTTACCGATTATTTTGTATAATGTTCCGGGAAGAACAGGATGCAACATCTTACCAAAGACAGTGGCTAATTTAGTGAAAAATGTAGATAATATAGTAGGTATAAAAGAAGCTAGCGCCAATATTACTCAGGTGGCTGACATTATGCAATTAACTGATGGGAAGATCGATTTATATTCTGGATGCGATGAGCTTATAGTACCTACTCTATCCTTAGGTGGTGCTGGAGTTATATCTGTTATCTCCAACATTATGCCTAGAGAAACCCATGATATTGTAGCCAAGTTCCATGATGGGGATATAAAAGGAAGTCTAGATTTACAATTAAAGCTATTACCTCTTATTCATGAATTGTTTAGGGAGGTTAATCCTATACCTGTGAAGAAGGCCCTTAATCTTATGGGATTTGATGTAGGAACATTAAGACTACCACTTACTGAAATGGAAGAGGCTAATGCAGAAAGCTTAGCTAAAGCTATGGAGAACATTGGATTAATATCACGTTAGGAGGAAGCATATGATAAATATCATTTTACGAGGCTGTAATGGTAAAATGGGGCAGGAAATTACTAAGATAGTAGAAGCTGATAAAGATACGATAATTGTAGCAGGCATTGACGTCTCATCTACTGGAACTAATAAGTATCCTGTATACTCAAGCTTTAGCCAATGTCCGCTTCGGGCTGATGTAATTGTAGATTTTTCGTCACCTAAAAATCTTCTAGAAATGCTTGAATATGCTAAGGAGAATATGACAGGTATTGTGCTCTGCACAACTGGATTTACTAAAGAGGAGCAGAACATAATTGATGAAGCATCAAAGGTTATACCCATATTTCAATCAGCTAACATGTCAATGGGGATCAATGTAGTGACAAAGTTAATTAAGGATGCGGCTAAGGTTTTAATTGAAGCTGGTTTTGATATTGAGATTGTAGAAAAGCATCATAATAAGAAGGTGGATGCCCCTTCTGGAACTGCTCTTGCACTAGCAGATGCAATTAATAGTGTATTGAATAATGAATATGAATATCGCTACGATCGCTCTCAGTTAAGGGAAAAGAGAGAAGCCAAGGAAATCGGGATTTCTGCGGTTCGAGGAGGAACCATAGTCGGAGATCATGAGGTGATATTTGCAGGAACTGATGAAGTTATTGAGATAAAGCATACTGCTTATTCTAAGGCAATATTTGCCAAAGGTGCAGTAGAAGCAGCCAAGTTTTTACCAGGGAAGAGACCAGGTAAGTATGAGATGAACCATATTATCGAATAAGTAGTCTATGGGTAATATATTTTGCAATAATATTATTTTATAATTTACAAGTATTATAGTCATTCATATCGTATAAGAATGGAATATTTCTTAATGATATGAATGATTTTTATTGTGAAAATTGTTCACAAAATTTTCGTATTCTTGATGTAATATATATTGGTAAGTTAAGGCTCTATATGGGTATAGAGATGAAAGATAATAAATAAAAATGACAAGTAATCGCCATCCAGGCTTACTTGTTATAAGGAGGAGTAAGGTTTGATTGAGGTAAAAAATCTAGTAAAACGTTACGGTGATCATATAGCAGTTGATCATCTATCCTTTACTGTCGAACAAGGACAGATATTAGGCTTTCTTGGACCTAATGGCGCCGGTAAGTCTACAACAATGAATATTATAACTGGCTACATGTCTGCAACTGATGGGACTGTTACTGTTAATGGGCTAGATGTCTATGAGGAGCCAGAGGAAGTTAAAAAGATGATAGGTTATCTTCCTGAGATACCACCTTTATATCCAGATATGACGGTGCTGGAATATCTTAATTTTGTTGCTGAGATTAAGAAGGTTAAGAAGTCTGAAAGGAAAGAGATGATTTCAGACATTATGGAAGCAACGAAGATTACAGATATGTCTAATCGTCTTATAAAGCATTTGTCCAAGGGATATAAGCAAAGAGTAGGACTTGCTCAGGCAATTATGGGATATCCAGAGGTTATAATTCTTGATGAACCTACTGTTGGTCTTGATCCTAAGCAAATTATTGAAATCAGAGAGCTGATTAAGGAATTAAGCAAAAATCATACTATAATACTTAGCTCCCATATTATGCAGGAAGTAAGTGCAGTATGTGATCAAGTATTAATAATTGATAAAGGTAGATTAATCCTTCAAGATAAGCCAGAGAATCTTAGCAATCACCTAGGCTCTACGGGGGGATTAAAGATTTCTGTTAAGGGTGAAACTGAGCCTGTATTAGAAGCACTTAAGAAAATAGATAGAATTAATGATATAAGAGAAAATCATTCCTATGAAGAGGGGGTTGTTAATCTAACTCTACATTGTAATGCTAACGAAGATATTAGGGAAGAGGTATTCTATTCCATGGTAGAAGCTAAGACACCGATTCTTGAGATGCAATCCATACGAATGTCACTAGAGGATATATTCCTGAAGGTTACTAATGAAGAAATATTAGAAGAAGACAGTATTGATGAAGAGGAAATCCCTGAAACAATAGCAAGTGAAGAGGAGGTAGATGAAGATGTTAGGGATTTATAAAAAGGAATTACGTAACTACTTTACCTCTATGATAGGGTATGTATTCATTGCCTTCTTCCTAGTTATAATAGGCATTTATTTTATGATATATAATCTGTTTTTTGGCTTAGCCAACTTTGAATATAGCTTAGGGGCTGTAACTTTTATATTTGTTCTTTTGATTCCCCTTCTTACCATGAGGCTTATGTCAGAGGAGAAAAAACAAAAGACCGATCAATTACTATTAACCTCTCCCTTATCTGCTAGTTCCATAGTATTGGGTAAATTTTTCGCAGTGCTTACTATATTTCTTATAGTTATGGCAATTGTATGCACATACCCACTCATAATGTCACTGTATGGTAGTATACCCTATGGTTCATCATATGGAAGTATATTGGGATTTGCTCTATTAGGAGGAGCTTATCTTGCAATGGGATTATTTATCTCATCTTTAACGGAAAGCCAGGTGGTGGCAGCAGTTATTTCATTTATTGTATTCTTATTCACAGTCCTTATGAAGGGTATTGCAAGTATATTTCCAACAGACAATAAAACTGCTCTGATTGTATTCTCAGTAATGGTTATTATTATATGTCTGCTACTTTATAAAATGATGCATAATTTAACGGTTTCAATAGTAACCGCTGTGATAGGAATCGGTGGGTTGCTGGGTGTTTATCTAGTAAAGCCTACATTATTTGATGGGTCCTTGATTAAGGCCTTTGAGTGGATATCAGTGATTTCTAGATTTGATACCTTTAGTGTGGGTATCCTTGACATATCAGGAATTATATACTACTTAAGTATAATCTTTATATTTAATTTTTTATCTATTCAGGCAATCAAAAAGAGAAGATGGAGCTAAGGAAAGGAGAAGGATATCGTGAACGATAATATGAACAGTAATGAAGTAAAGAATAATAAAAATTTCATCTCTAATATAAAAGAATCTTTCTCTGGCAGGAAGTTTCGTAGTGGTGCATATGTAACTGCTGTCTCAGCCATAGTTATTGTTATTGTAATAGTTATTAATATGATTATCTCTCAGATGGGATTTCAGCATGACTTGACATCTAAAAAGTTATATACCTTATCTCAGGATACTATTAAATTAATTAATAATATTGAGCAGAAGGTTACAATATATTTGTTAGCTGAGACAGGAACCGTTGATCCTGATTTTCAAAGAATAGCAGAAGAATATGATAAGCGCTCTGATTATATAACATTTGCCCACAAGGATCCTATTCTATATCCTAAGTTCGCCTCTCAGTACGTTGATGATGAAATACGCCAGAATAGCTTTATAGTGGTTAATGATGATAATGGCAGGGCCAAATACCTGGATTATAGCGAACTAATAGTTTCACAATTTGACTATAATACTATGAGTTCTTCAATCACAGGACTTGATGTAGAGGGGGAATTAACATCAGCCCTTCAATTCGTGACAAGTGAGGAACTACCGACAATCTATGTGGTTGAAGGGCATGGGGAAAAGGAATTAGGTGAAGGCTTTAATTCCTTAATGGAGAGAATGAATGTGGAGGTTAAGAGTCTTACTACTCTTACTATGGACATGGTACCAGAGGATTGTGGGATCTTACTTATTAATACTCCTTCCTCAGACTTTTCTGAAGATGAGATTAGTATGATCAAGGATTATATGGCCTCCGGAGGTAATGCTATACTAACCTTGGATTATAAGTCCCAGGACTTTGCAAATTATAAATCTCTTATTGAATATTATGGCATAGAAGTGACAGATGGAATTGTAATTGAAGGAGATTCTAATATGCATCTTCCAAGCTATCCTCACTTTTTAGTTCCTGATGTTATTAATCATAGTATTACAAAGCCAGTAATTGATAATAAGGTATTTGTATTAAGTCCCGTATCTACTGGTCTTGTTGAAGTCGAAACTAAGAGAAGTTCCTTGTCAATAGAACCATTGNTGCAAACTTCTGATAGGGCATATGCAAAGCAGGATATATATTCAGATACCCTGTCAAAGGATGAGGGAGATATTCAGGGGCCATTTGCCATAGGAATTCTTGCTTCTGATACATTTGATAGTGTGACTTCCAATATGGCTATATTCTCGGCAGAAACAATATTTGATGATAGCATGATTGACGGATATGGTAATGGTAGATTGTTATCTGGAACAATAAGTTACATGGCTGGAGAGGCAGAGGTAATAACCATACCTTCAAAAAGCATAGGACCAGAATATATATATATTACCCAGCAGCAAGGTATTCTCTGGGGAGCTTTAGTGGTGGTTGTCCTCCCTCTTGGAATCCTAGTAACAGGTATAGTGGTAAGTGTTAAAAGGAGGAGAAGATAGTGTCAGGTAAGAGGAAAAGAAATTCTTTTACAATGGTTTCCCTTCTTATGGTATTGGCAGTTTTGATTGTTGTGTATTATGCATATAATAAAAAGGGATTTCCTGAAGAAACAGATGACAAAAATTCCTCTACAGAGGAAAATATCACTGTTGCTACTATTGATACTGATAAAGTTAATTCTGTCCATTATATTGGAAAGGATGCAGACATTATCTTAACACTAGAAGATAACCTATGGATATCAGAGGAAGAGCCAGGGAGACCAATAAATCAAAGCTATGTAGAGAATCTTGTTAATTTGGTTAAAACAATCAATGCCAGAAGGCTTGTTAGTGAGGATGGAGATAATCTAAGTGAGTATGGTCTGGATAATCCTAGGGCTTATCTAAAGCTTACTATGGAGGATCAGACTAGCCTGACCTTAAAGATAGGAGATAAATCCACTGGAATAAGTGGAAACTATGGNATGGTTAATGAGGANAATAAGGTGTATCTTCTAAACCCAACTTATGGTTCAGGATTAGAATATAGTGATATTGATTTTACAGCAGTTGAAAGTAAGCCAGAAATAAATGCAGAGAATATTGAACATATTCAGGTGATTAATAGGGATGAAGATGATTTTGAACTTGTTATGAATAATGATAATAAGTATAACCATATTAACTCAAGTATTTCTAATTGGGTGATTATAAAGCCCTACGATGGGGTTTATGCAGCAGATCCATCTAAGGTTACGGATCTACAGAGAGATTACTCTGACTTTAGCTTTCAGGCTTGCGTAGACTACAGTGGTGATAGCNTTGGTCAATATGGATTGGATAACCCTGTCGCTTCTGTATATGTTCGGTATTTAGAAACTCATACAGAGGCTCTTGATGAACCGGAGATAGACCCTAGTACCGGTGAGGAAATAAAAGAAAAGGTCACTTATGACAATAAGGAATATAAACTCTATATAGGTGATAAGGCAGACGAGAGCAATTATTATGTCAAAAGAGAGGGCTCAGATTATGTATATACAATGAGAGCCACATTGGTTGAGAAGATGATTAACCACTCCCCCTTTGATCTACTTAGTTCCTTTATTCTTATACCTAATATAGACACTGTTAATAGCATTGATATAGGTATTGATGGAAGAGCCTACAGGATGGAGATAAAACGGGCAAACACCGCCAATGAGGATGGTGAAGAGGAAGTAAGAGTAACATATTATATTAACAATAAAGAGGTTGAAGAGGGACGCTTCAAGAAAGTATATCAGGATATGATAGGAGCAAAGTATGATGCTGAATTAAAAGAGGATGCTAATCTAGACGACAATCTAAAACCTTACCTCACCATATCATATAATATTGAAGCTGAGGGCAATACCACACATCAGGTATCCTTCCTACCCTATGATGAAAGCTTCTACCTGGTGGACACTGGCAACAAGCTCCACTTCCTAGCAGACAAACGGCAGATAGACAACATCACCCAGGCGATCATAGACTTAGGGGACTAATTATTTAAACCATATTTCACTGGTGAGGGTATAAATATCTTAGATAACATTATGAAATCCTGATGAGCTGATCATATGTTACATGTGTTGGTAAAATGGATTACTTGTATAAGTAGAACAATTAATTTGCACCAACAGAATAAGGCAAGTAAGGGACTGTCCCATTAATTATATGAGCGTCTTAAGAAAACACGAATATTGATCACCTAAATTACCTAAGAAGAACGGCGTGTGATTATTAATCCATTAGGAGACCTTATGTACCGCTATGAGCGACATTCGAGCGAAAGCGTGTCTCTGTTGGATAATAATCACATGCCGTTATTATATGACCTTATGTACTAGCACCTACTTAATTCAAGGGGTAGCGTGTTGGGAATAAAATAAGTTTTCTCTTCCTTGAAAAGAACCTGGATTTATACAAATTTGCCTTTAAGTAAACTTGTACTAATATTACCAACATTGACATAATATATTAGTATATGGGATAATCAACCTAAGTCAATGGAGGGTACCATGAGCATAAAGAAAAAACTAATTCTTATTGGAGTATGTATTGTAATAGTTATTGCTATATTTACTATTAATGTTGTTCGTCAGATTAAAAGTACTAGTGAGGACAATGATCGTCAGGAGCTTGTACAGGAGAATATAATAAGTAAAGGGGAAGCTTATCGCTTACTAAGTTACCTAAAATATAATAAAAATAACAGAGAAGCCTTGCCTTTCGAGATAAACTATCAAGATGAGAATATGTCAGGATGGTATGATTCCTATGTTAACGCAGCGTGGAATATGGGGCTTATAGAAAAAAATATTCGAACATCTCCTAAGGAAGCCTTAACATATGGAGAGTGTAAGGTAATAATAGATAAGCTTATTATAGAAGAACCATGGCTACAAACAGTATATGAGGAGCTTTCATATGATTTTATTAATGCCGTTGAAGTCATGAAGCTATCAGAGTTTCTAGAATTGTATGAAGCAATTCTAACTAAGGTTCCAGAAGAGAAAAGGCTAGTAAAGGATGAAACCCTATTTGTACTTGGCCGTGATGAGACAAACAAAGATGTGATGAGGATGGTAACTGATCAAGGAAGATACTATTATAACCATACCATGACCTATGAAAAACCATATGAGCTATTGAAAACAAGTAGCTTTGATAATAAAGATATGGTAGAGCTTTACATGGACAAAGGAATAGATGTAAAGATATGTGGCAATGAGATTGTCTATATTACTGCCATTACCACAGATAAGATTGTGTTGAAGAATGTATGGGTAGTTGAAGGTAAAGGCAATGAGGTTAATGCATTTATTAATGGAATAGACAAGAAGTTTGAAGGACAATTTCCCTTATCTAAGGAAGTTAATAAGGTTATAGCGGATATTTCAATAGAAAACCAAAAGATAGTTCAAATAAGTGTTAAGCCAGATATTGTACATGGAAAGGTCCTACAGTCTGGAGAAGATTATATTGAGATTGATGGATATGGGAAGATCCCTCTTGAGGAAGATTATAGAATATATAAAGTATATGGCAATCTATCCTCAGAAACAACCAATAGTATTCTTGTAGGATATGAGAATACGGACTTTGTAGTTTCTGGTGGAAAAATCAGTGCTGCATTAATAACGGAAAGCATCAAAGCAGCTAATATCCGTGTACTCCTTAAGACCTCAGGCTTTGCTAGTAACTATCATGAAGAAATAATATTAACCTCAGATGAGGAGTTTGTTATTAGTAGCAAAGAGAGGGATAATAAATATACTGCAGGAGAGAAAGTCACTATTTCAATAGGGGATGAACTTTTAAAGGACGGTAGAATTAAAGTCTATACCTCATCTGGAGAAGGAAAGATTCAACTGCTTTCCGTTAAAAGATCAGAGGGAAATCCTAAGTATAGGGGTACATTGGAGATAGTTGATAATTCTGAAGGGCTCCTTCTTGTTAATGAGCTTCCACTAGAAGAGTATCTATATGCTGTTATACCAAGTGAAATGCCTACCTACTATGGGATTGAAGCCCTTAAGGTCCAAGCTGTATGTGCAAGAAGCTATGCTTATCGTCACCTAATGGCCAATAGTCTTAATAAGTATGGTGCCCATGTAGATGATAGTGTATCATATCAGGTATATAACAATATTAGTGAAAATGAGGATTCTGTTCTTGCAGTTAAGGATACTTATGGACAGGTTATCGAATATGATGGGGAAGTAATAACAGCCTATTATTTTTCCACATCCTGTGGCCATACAACTACAGCAGAATATGTATGGGCTAATGGAGAGCCTATTCCATATCTTAAGGGAAGACTTATGGCTGTAGAAGATAGTAGTAGAGTCTTGTCTCAGGAAAATATAAGAGATTATAGAGATTTATCCAATGAAGAGACCTTTAGAAAGTTTATAAGTGAAGATACACTAACAACCTACGATAGTGAATTTAACTGGTATCGCTGGACCACCAAAATAGATATAGATACATTAAATGATACTATTGATGAGAAGCTGGCTAGTAGATATAGGGCTAATTCTAATCTGATATTAACTATGGTTAATCCTAATGAAGGTGGAACTGAACCAGTTTACGAAAGTATTCCTGTGGATTCAATTGGAGAGATTGTGGATATTTCAGTCAAAAACAGAGAGACTGGTGGAATAATTACTGATCTTTTAATAACAGGAAGTAAAAAAACCATTCTTGTAAAGACTGAATATAATATCAGGAGTATACTTGCTCCTCTTACCAATACTCTTATTAGGAAGGACCTCAGTGAAGTTAATAATCTTAAGCTACTACCTAGTGCATTCTTTGTTATTGATAAAACTGTAGATGATGGAAAGCTTAGGAGTATAACCTTAAATGGAGGGGGATACGGACACGGAGTAGGAATGAGTCAGAATGGGGTAAAGGCCATGATTGATAATGGTATTAAATATAAAGAAATTCTTAGNTATTTTTATGATGGAACAGAGATTGGCTTTATATATGAATAATATTATTCATCTGACTTCTTATAGATTTTTTTGATATTACTAACAAAATGCTTATCTTCCAAAAGGCGATTAAACTGAGCTCCGATGAAAAGAATGTACATTAAAAAATACATCCAAAGCATAAACAGGACTATAACAGTAAGACTTCCATAGGTTGCTGAGAAGTTAGAAAAATTATCAATGTAGAAGGAAAAAGCATAGGAGAAACCCATCCATCCAGCAGAGCTGATAATAGCACCTGGAATTTCTTCCATTACTTTAGCTTTTCTGTTTGGTATAAACAGATATATTAATACGAAGAAAATTACAAGGGTGACTAAACCTATAATAGTACGAACACTTATAATCAATAAGGCCATATCTGCTAATATAGGTACCTTCTTTTCTATCCATATATAAAGTTTATTACCAAATACAAAAAGAATCATAGTAGCGATTACCATAATTGCAAAAATCAAAGTATAGAAGGCAGAGGTTACTCTTAGATAGAGATAGCCTCTTGTTTCTTTTATGGAAAATACCCTATTAAGACCTTTCATAATAGCGAGAAAACCTTTACCAGCTGACCATAGAGTAGAGATGGCGGTTATAGATATTAATGTCATAGAGGAGCTGGTTTTATATATTTGATTAACAATACTCACTACCATAGAGCTAACTCCACTGGGAAACAACCTTGAGAATAATAGAAGCATTGAGCTTTCTGTTATTGGGAGATATTTTATAATGCTAATAATAAGCATGATAAAAGGGAAAAATGAAATGATAATAAAAAACGCAGCTTGGGCTGAATAAGCTGGAATATGATCATCTTGCATTTTCCTTCCTAAAAATCTTATTAGATAGTAAATTTTTTTTATCATAAAAACAACCATGCCTTCTTCTGTATTAATATTTTCATAATTATAGCCATATCTTTCTTCATAATCTGCAAATCTTCTACTAAAAATCTCAGATTTTCATATATAAAAAATCTTTTTTAAATCTAACTATTTTATGTATTGCTATATAAGTTTATGTAATTATTTCACATTTATGTGGTGTTGTCAATTTAACTCTATCTAAGAATTCTTGCATTGAGAAAATATCTATTTATGATAGAATATAAACGAAGCGAAGGATAAAGGAGGTCGACTAATATGAGTATAGTTTATTTGGAAAAAGAGAAAAGCTTTATCTTACAAGCTAAAGAAGCAACATATATCCTTAGAATTCGTAAGGATAAATATATAGAACATGTATACTATGGAAGAAGAATAGAGAAACCTATTATATCCCAGATGATTAAGGATAAAGGCAGAGCTTCTTTTAATGCAAACCCCGATGATGATGAAAGATTTTCCTTGGATACAATGAGGGCTGAGTATCCTGCCTACGGGAATACGGATCTACGTATCCCCGCTTATCAAGTTAAGTTGGACAATGGTACAAGGATTACTGACTTAAAATATGAATCATATGAAATTGTAAAAGGAAAGGAAAAGCTTAAGGGGCTTCCATCCCTTACTGGTAATGGGGAGCAGGTAGACACCCTACATATTACCTTGGTTGACAATCTAATTAATCTTAAANTTNTTCTATCCTATAGCGTCTTTAATGAGGAGAATGTTATCGCTCGTTCAGCCAAATTTATTAATGAAGGAAATTCTAGCTTATCTATTTTAAGAGCTTTATCTATGGGTATTGACTTTGACCATTGTGATTTTGATATGCTGAGCCTATCTGGTAGTTGGGCTAGGGAGCGTCATGTGGTAAGAAGAGGTATTGTTCATGGAGCTCAGAGCATCGAAAGCCGTAGGGGTGCCAGTGGACACTCTGAGAATCCTTTTATTGCTCTTATGGATAAAGATGCTAATGAGAATAGAGGAGAGGTCTATGGATTTAGTTTGGTATACAGTGGTAATTTCCTAGCCTCAGTGGAGGTAGACCAGTATGATACTACCAGAGTGGTTATGGGTATTAATCCTTTTGACTTTTCATGGAAGCTAGAGCCAGGAGAAGAATTTGTAACACCTGAAGTAGTTATGGTCTACTCCAATGCTGGTATTGGTCATATGTCCAGAACCTACCATAGAATTTATAGAAGAAATCTAATGAAAAGCAAATTCAAGGATACAGAAAGACCAATTGTTATCAATAATTGGGAAGCCACCTATTTTGATTTCAACGAAGAGAAGATTAAAGAAATTGCTAAGCAAGCCTCAGAGCTTGGTATTGAGATGATGGTGCTGGATGATGGATGGTTTGGCAAAAGAGATAGTGATAACAGTAGCTTAGGTGACTGGTATGTAGATAAGGATAAGCTTCCAAGTGGGATGTATAGTCTTGCAGAGGATGTTAAATCCTATGGGATGAAGTTTGGTCTATGGTTTGAGCCAGAGATGGTCTCTCCTAATAGTGATTTATATCGTGCCCATCCAGATTGGTGTCTTCATGTTCCAGACCGCCATAGATCTCTAGCAAGAAATCAATTAATACTTGACTTCTCAAGAGAAGATGTTAGAGAAGCTATTATCAAGATGCTAGCTGATATACTTTCTAGTGCTGATATATCCTATGTTAAGTGGGATATGAACAGAAACATGTCTGAGATTGGATCAGCTTTACTTGAGAAAGATAGGCAGCAGGAAACAGCTCATAGGTATATCCTAGGTGTATATGAAGTGATGGATATTATTACAGATAAATTTCCTGATATTCTATTTGAAAGCTGTTCTGGTGGTGGTGGACGTTTTGACCCAGGCATCCTTTATTATATGCCACAGAATTGGACAAGTGATGATACTGATGGAGTAGAAAGACTAAAGATACAGCACGGTACATCTATAGTATATCCTACTTGTGCAATGACAGCCCATGTATCTGCAGTTCCTAATCATCAGACAGGAAGAATTACCTCTATGGCCTTCCGTCATGCTGTTGCCATGAGTGGAAATTTTGGATATGAACTGGATGTGACTAAGTTTAGTGATGATGAGAGGGTATATATTAAAGAGCAGGTGGCTTTATATAAATCAATTCGTAAGGTAATACAATTTGGAGATTTATATCGTCTCGAAAGTCCATTTGACGGAAATGATACTTCCTTAATATATGTGTCAGAGGATAAAAAAGAGGCTGTCCTATTCTTATATAGAGTATTAAGTATCCCCAATGGACCTCTACGCAGAATAAAGCTTATGGGACTAAACCCCAGTTATAATTATAAAATCGGAGATGAAGCTATAATAAGCGGTGAGCAGCTTATAAATTATGGGATCAATCTTCCAGAAGAATTATCAACGGGAGACTATAAGAGCAGTATGATTTTACTTATAGCACAATAGAAATTAAAAGACCATAGTTTAGGGATTGTTGTCGAATTAACAGCGAAAAAGCAAATTGATTATAACTCTGTATTAAGTTATAATCAATTTGACATATATATTTGTAAAATTACGTATAAACTCTTGATTTTTAATGGTTTTATAGTTATTATGAGTAGTAGGATAATTCTAACAAATTTTATATCTAATCAGATTAGAGTAAGGGGGATATGTCATGATTAATTTTGATGAAGAGATCGAAAAGTTTCAACCGAGTCTAGAAATTGACCAGGCAGAAGATGTCATTAATAATAATGATTTGACTGACATTTCAGATATACTTAAGGATTTACTAAAGGATAATAATGATTGATTGTTTTTACTCAAAAAGGTTAGGTGGGATATTATGGTTTGCCCAAATTGTGGGGGGAATATAACAGGAAAAATGAAGCTATGTGAGCGCTGTGGTATGAATTTAACACAGTACAAGAAGATAATATATGGGTCAAACAAATGCTATAACAAAGGTTTGGCAAAAGCAAAGGTTAGGGACTTGTCAGGAGCCATAGTTTCTTTAAAAAATAGTCTTGAGCTTAATAAACGTAATACTAATGCTAGAAATTTAATTGGGCTTATTTATTATGAAATGGGTGAGACCGTTGCTGCCCTTAGTGAGTGGGTTATCAGCAAGCATTTTCAACCAGAAGATAACGAAGCAGAAGAGTATATTAATAAAGTGCAATGTAGTCCGACAAAGCTTGATCTTCAGAATCAGGCTATTAAGAGATATAATAATGCATTGAATTTTGCCAAGCAAGGAAGTGATGATTTAGCTATTATCCAACTTAAAAAAGTGGTCAGTTTAAATCCACATTTTTTGAGAGCTTATCAATTACTTGCACTACTTTTGATAAAGACTGGGGAGAATGAAAGAGCTAAAAAAACTCTTCATAAGGCTCTGGCAATAGATGTTTCTAACATAACCACTTTAAGATATTTAAAGGAACTAGAGGATTCTAGTCAAAAAGTCTCCGAGCAAGGAGAGTTTATTACTAATCCTACTTCTTCTATAGTACCATTATCCTCTTACAAAGAGGACAAGCCTAATATTATTGCTTATGTTAATCTGGTTATAGGTGTTGTAATAGGTCTGGCAGTAATGGCATTTTTAGTGATGCCTTCTATTAAGAAAAACCAGAATTTAAGTAATAATTCTGACTATGTGGACTATAGCTCTGGATTAGCTAAGCAGGAGGAAACTGAGAAAACTATTAAAGAGCTTACCAATCAGAACAATGATTTAAAAGCANAGATAGAAGAATTACAGGGACAGATAGATGGATTTGAAGCTCCTGAAGATAGTGAGCAATATTACGATACATTTATTACGACAGTTGATTACTATATGAATGAGATGGCTAAGGAAGATGAGGCTGATAGAGATATAAGAGGTATAGCAGAGAGACTTTCATTAGTAGATGAAAGTAAGTTTGATACTGAAGCTCCTGCTACATTATTAAGTAAGCTAAAGGGAGAGATATATCCTAAAGCTTCCAAGCTTCATTACGATATTGGCCACGGTTTATATAGTGATGGTGAATATGAGGCTTCATTGCTGGAATTAGAAAAGTCTATGGAATATGATCCAACAGATGTGAATCCAGTTTATTTTACAGCAAGAGCTTATCATAGATTAAGAGATTATGATCAGGCACAGCTATTCTATAACCTTGTATTATCAGATTACCCTGATTCAAAAAGAGTTAAAAATACCAATGAATTCCTTAAGGATATACAATCAGCGGANCAATAGAATCTATATAGCCATATAGATGGAAGCTACTATATACCTTAGATAAGTATTTATAAACAACATAAGATAAAAGTTTAGTGAAAAAGACGTTATGTGGGACATGAAAAAATGTTCCATTAAGGTCTTTTTTTCATTGCTATTAATGTTGAGGAGGAAGGAGGAAATCCATGTACAATTTGAGGAAGCAGGGACGAAATAAAGTAGATGGTAAAGTGGCTGGGGCTTCTTTTGAGACGCAAAAAAGATGCTTAATCATATATCTTAAGGGAGAGCTTGACCATCATAATGCTATTCAGATAAGAGAAGAAGCCGACAAATTAGTGGAGAAAAACCATATAAAGCATATCATCTTTGATTTTTCAGATACTGATTTTATGGATAGTGCAGGTATAGGTGTGATAATGGGCAGATATAAAAAGGTTATTTTTATTGGAGGAAAGATTGCAGTAACTAATGTGAAATCCTCGGTTGATAGAATTTTTCGTATTTCAGGACTATATAAAATAATCGAAAAGCATGACACCGTTGATGCAGCCATGAAAAGCCTTATTTAAGTCAGTAGTGTGAAGAAAAAACATCTTCACACAGAAGAATGGTAAAAGGGAAAGGGGATAAGGAATAATGAATGACACTAACGAAATGGTACTGGAGTTTGAAAGTAAATCTCAAAATGAAAGCTTTGCCAGAACGGTTGTTGCCGCTTTTGCTGCTCAGTTAGATCCTACAATTGAGGAACTTTCTGATATAAAAACTGCAGTCTCTGAGGCTGTTACAAATTCCATTATTCATGGATATGTAGACTGTGTTGGAATTATAAGGATGCATTGTAAAGTTTGTAATAATGAACTTACAGTGGAAATTCGGGATACTGGTGTTGGTATTGAGAATATTCAGAAAGCCATGGAGCCACTTTATACTACTAGGCCTGAATTAGAACGATCTGGTATGGGATTTTCATTTATGGAAGCATTCATGGACAAGCTAGAGGTGGAATCAACTCCTTCAATGGGTACCTTGGTTAGAATGAAAAAAAGGATTGGCAAGCCCAATGTACTTAAAGACCAAAGGGCGATATAAACCGATGTTTGTATCTGAGCTACTAGAAGGGAGTGAGGTTTAATGTGGATACACTGGAATTGATTAAACTATCTCAAGAAGGCAATAAAGAAGCTAGAGATCGTGTTGTTACTGAAAATGTAGGCCTGGTTTGGAGCATTGTAAGAAGATTTGCTAATCGTGGTTATGAAATGGAGGATTTATTCCAGATTGGGAGTATCGGTCTTATAAAGGCCGTTGATAAATTCGATTCCTCATATGAGGTAAAGTTTTCTACCTATGCTGTTCCGATGATTACTGGAGAAATAAAAAGATTTCTTAGGGATGATGGTATGATTAAAGTTAGTCGCTCCTTAAAAGAGACAGCTGCTAAAATCAGAAATGTTAGAGAAGCATTTTTATCAACCCATGGTAGGGAACCAACATTGGAAGAGGTAAAAGATGAATTAGATATAACTAATGAAGAATTTGTTATGGCTCTTGATACAGGAGTAGAAGTTGAATCTCTGTATAAGACCATATATCAAGGGGATGGTAATCCAATATTCTTAATTGATAAATTGGTTGAAACAAAAGATGAAAATAGTAATCTTATAGATAAAATAGCTCTCAATGAAGTTATTAGCTCTCTTGATGAGAAGGAGCAGGAAATAATACAGCTTAGATATTTTAAAGATAAGACTCAGACAGACATAGCTAAGGAAATGGGAATATCCCAGGTTCAAGTTTCTAGAATGGAAAAAAGAATTTTAAAGATTATGCGTGAAAAAATGAGGGCATGAT
>JGI24710J26742_10001099_pt1 | contig 24965 bp, 22 predicted proteins | sample BioPla2DNA2_FD_26742 | JGI IMG/M metagenome (IMG submission 26742) | reverse complement strand
ATGCGTAACACGATATAAAAATATCTGGATATATATAGGGGAATAAAAAGTGTGAAAGGTTTCGGTGGAAATAATACCAGTGACGGCTTAGAACACTACCGAAAATTAGGAGAAAGACCAGAAAGCATGGAAAAGTGCAAAGAAGTATAATCGGAGGCGGAAAGGGCAGGAAATAGATTGGAAACAGAGATTAAAAGAGGAAATATGTCAGAACTAAGCTGGAATTCAGGAGCAGTCACAGCGAAGGATCAAAATAAGAGATATACTGGAGATTTGAGTGAGGTCCAGAGACTTAGTCTGCATAGTCTTCCCCTTTGTCCTTCTCCTCTCTCCCCTCTCTCTCTCCCTCTCTTTGTCCTTCTCCTCTCTCCCCTCTCTCTCTCCTCCCCCCTTCAGAGCCCGGACCCCCTCTAAGTTCCAGTCGAAACAAAGGGGTCCCCCTTCCTCCCTCCCTCCAGAAATAGCAAAGAAGTAAAATGCGTGGCTTCAATAGGGTACTACCATGGAGAGCAACCATCTCAAACCCATCACCGTGACCGGCGCTGTCGTAACCATCTCATCCAGCCGGCAGCCCGATACCGATACCAGCGGCAGGGCGATTATCGACCTCCTCGCCGGCGCCGGGATCGAGGTCACTCACTACAGCATCATCCCCGACGACCTGGACCGGATCCGATCCGAGGTCTACGTCGCCCTCTCGCGTGCGAACTGTATCATATTCACCGGCGGCACCGGGCTCACCCGCGATGATCGCACTATCGAAGCGGTCGCACCGCTCCTTGAGAAGGAGATCGCAGGATTCGGCGAGCTCTTCCGACTGAAGAGCTATGAGGAGATCGGGACCGCCGCCATCCTCTCAGGGGCGATCGCCGGTGTCATCGATGGGCGGGCGGTCTTCTGCATACCCGGGTCCACGAAGGCGGTCATGCTCGCCGCCCGGGATATCATCATCCCCGAGATCCGGCATATCCTCACCCACGCATCGGCGCATCAGCGGTAGACGTCGAGGAGTGCGACCCGTTCGAGCACGAGGTCGCGGAACCGCTCCTCCCCGACCACGGAGATCTCTTCGGGCGTGATGCCGAAGAGTTCTGCGAGGCGCTCCCGCTTTTCGGGGGAGATCTCCTCCCAGTCCTCATCGACGAGTGTCACGAGCTCTTCGAGGCGCTCCAGGACACCCGGCGCCGGCGGAGAGAGAACAACGTAAGCCCGGTTCTCCCCCGGGTGGATGCCGAAGAACGCCGCCACCTGGCACTGCCTTGTTCCCGCAGCGTAGAGGAGCGCCTCCATCTCAAACGAGTTTGCTATCGGATCCCCGCCGGCCCATGACCGCCGCGCATGCCGGAGCGCCGCCGTCACGTGGTCGCGCCCGGCCAGGCGGTCGGCGTCAAAGAAGATGATGTGGGTATCGTATTCGTCGGCGATCCGGCGGACCTCCCTGAGAAATTTTGCGTTATCGTCGACCACGAAGACCGCCTGGAAGATATCGTATTCTGCCCCTCTCACATCCTCTCGTGGTCCCCCGTCCCCCTCATCCTCTCGCGGCGCCCCGGTTCTCGCGTTCTCTTGTGGCACCCCGTCCCTCCCCCTCTCTCGCGGCATTCAGGATCCCTTACTCCCCCCTCCCCCGAACCGGAAGAGGGTCGACTGCTCTTCACCGGCATCTACGATCTCGGTCTGTGCCCCTTCGAGCTGCTCAAAGACCTGTGCGGCGATCTTCTGGCCGATGACCCTTCCGACCTTCTCCGGTCCGGCCGCGCGCAGCGCCTCAAGCGTTCCGAGGTTATTGTTGAAGAGCCGGCGGGCCCTGACCCGCCCGATCCCGCGGAGCCTGATGAGGGGCAGGAGCTCCTTTCTGATACCGTGCTTGACCCGGAGTTCCATCTCCCCGATCGGTTCCTTCAAGTGCGGCGCAAAGAGCCGGGCGAGATGGTGGCTCGCGTGGACCAGCCAGGCGACGCTGTCAACCGCTCCGTAGATGTCGCCCGGTCCGACGTTGTAGCGCTCGCATATGGCATCCTCACCCACCTCATCCGCCCAGTCGTTGAGGAGGAGCGCGGTCTTGAGGCTCCGTTCGAACTCCTCGCCTGCATCCCAGGGGATCTCTGCCCAGAGCTCGTCCAGATGTTCGGTGAGGAACTGGTCCAGCATGTAGATGTCGTTCTTCCTGACGTAGAGCGTCAGCATATCGGGTGTCGAACAGAGGAGCTGCAGAAGACCGATATCGCTATACTCCTCCTGCCGGCTCATCACCGATACGATGAGCTCGGCGCTCATGGGGTTTATGTAGAGTCGGGAGACGAGCGACCCGTACTCGGTCGCTTCAAGCCACTCCCCGACCTCGGTGATCATCTCGGCCTCCCAGAGGAACCCGAGCACCCGGTCGACCGCGCGCGCGAGCGCACGGGGGTTCTCCCCGGAGTGAGCGTAGAACGTTTTGTCCATAAATTTGAGCAATTCTTTGTGTTCCCGGGCAAACCCGGTCGCGATGAGGGAGAGGATGTGCGTGCAGAGGATCGCCTCGTTCGCACACTGGCTCCTGACATCCTCGGCCGGCGCCTCGATGTAGCAGTCGAAGAGCTCGTTTACCATATCCTCCGACTTCGCTATCAGGACCGCCTCGCCGTAGGGGTCGAGGTGCGGCCGGCCCGCCCGCCCCGCCATCTGCCGGTACTCCCGGACCGGGATCGGTACCATTCCTTCGCCGGCGTTGAACCTGAGGTAGTCGCGGACGATCACCCGCCGGGCGGGGAGGTTTAAACCCGCGGCGAGCGTCGGGGTCGAGGAGATGACCTTGATCTCCCCCTCCCGGAACCCCGCCTCAACGATCTGGCGCTCCTCCCGCGCGAGCCCCGCGTGGTGGAACGCCGCCCCCTGTGCCACGCAGGCGGCAAGGGTCTTTCCCATATCGGTCGAGGCGCTCGACCGGATCTTATCCGCGTAGCCGGCAAGGGTCGGACTTGTGAGTTTCAGACCGGAGGCGGCACGTTTTGCAAATGCTTCGGCGTTCCTGCGGGAACTCACGAAGACCAGGCACTGCCCCCCCTCCTCGACCGTATCGAGGACGAGGTCGAGATCTTCGTACTTGCTCTGGCGCACGACCCCCCGGTCATGGTCGGCGAACTGGATCTCATCCTGGAAGAAGACCCCCTCCCGGAGGTCGACCGGCCGCCAGTCGCTCTCCACGAGCGCGGCATCGAGCCATCCGGCCAGGTCTCCGGGGTTGCCGATCGTGGCTGAGAGACCGATGATCTGCATATCGGGGTTCTTGTGCCGGAGCTTTGCTATCACCATCTCGATCGTCGCCCCCCGGGAGGGGTCGTCGATGAGGTGGATCTCATCGAGGACGAGCAGGGTGATCTCCGAGAGCCACGGTGCCCTGTTTCGCAGGAGCGAGTCCACCTTCTCGCTCGTCGCAACGATGATATCGTTTCGCCCGAGGTAGTCGTCCCGTCGGTCGAGGTCGCCGGTCGCTATGCCGACGCGGAGGCCCTTCCCGGAGAACTCCTCGTACTTCTCGCTCGCAAGCGCCCGCAGGGGGACGATGTAGAGACACTTGCCCCCCCACCGGACATGGTTGTGCATGGCCATCTCGGCGACAAGGGTCTTTCCGCTCGCTGTCGGTATTGCGATGAGGAGGTTTTTCCCCTGAAAAAGCCCCGCTTTGACGCAATCAGCCTGTGGCGGGTAGAGTTCTGTGATACCTCGCCCGGTGTAGGCTGCCGCGAGATCCGGCGGGATCGGTATGTCATCTATATCCATCGATACCCCTTCATTTCCACTGCAAATTATGCATCAATATCACTGTAATACAGGAGATTGTGTATCAGCACCACCGTTATAATACAAATTATGTATCAGCATCACCGTCACGCTACAAAATGTGTACCGGTGTCACCGATGGTTGATGAGTGGCTGAGAGCGGTCGCCCCCATCCATCATGAGTAGTACTCCAGCATATTCTGTTTCGCTTCCTTTCGTTTCCGGTCGAGGAACGAATAGACGTTCTCGTGGGGTACTCCCTGGATCAGCATCTCCACCGCTTTCCTCGCGATCTCGTTCTTCTCCGGGAGGCCGATGATCGCGACGGTCTTTCCGTACACCGATATCTCGGTGCCGGTCATATCCTCAATCTGGGCACGGGAAGTCCCTGCCTTGCCTATGATCCGGCCCCTGAGTCGCTCAAGGTGTCGGGCGGTATCCGCGAGGTCGGCGAGGTTGATGACATCGAGCATCATATCCTCATCCTCGAGCAGTCGGAACGCCCGCTCCGGTGAGAATCCACGGTTGATCGCCTGGACGACGCTCGCTCCGGTCATGACAGCGATCGGATCCTCCCCCTCGATCACCACCGTCCCCTCGTTGCTGTCGATCATGAGAGATATGCCAGTCTTCTCTTCGATCTCATGTTTCGTAGACCCGTTCTTGCCGATGACCACGCCGATCCTGGCTGTTGAAACTTTCATCTCCTGCTTTGTCATGGTTGTATCCTCCTTCAGGGTTCCCGGTGCTTGATACCGGTGATTGTTTGTGCGATCTCCTGCTCATCCAGAACGTCACAGTAGCGGGAGAAGTATCGGTTGATATTCTTTATATCCCGGATCAGGAACGCGAGCGCCCGGGGGTGATCCAGGGTGACCGCCTGCCCCATATCTATCAGGTAGGGTTTCTCGTGGTAGAGGATATTGTATTCGGAGAGATCAGCATGGACCAGGCGTGCGTCCTGGTAGAGCCGCTTCATGTAATCGAGTATATCCCGGTATGCCGCATCGTAATCGTCCACCTCCGCGAGACGGAGCTGGGGGTACGGTGCCTCCTCCTCGCCGAGGAACTCCATAAGGAGGATGTTTCTATCGAAGGCCAGGGGCTCGGGAACCGGAACCCCGGCATCGCGCGCCCGGGCGAGGTTGCTGTACTCCTTCTTTGTCCAGGCGAATATGATACCCTTGCGCGAGCCACGGATGCTTGAGAACCGGCGATCTCCCGCGAGATAATCGGTCATCGCCCGGAAGTTCGCCGTCTGGATCCGGTAGATCTTGATCGCGATCCCCCGGCCGTCGTGCTCGCCGTAGTAGATGTTTGCCTCCTTTCCGGTGCTGACCGGGCCGCCGATGACCGATATCAGTTTTCTGTGGACGAGCCGGTAGAGCGCGACCAGGGTGACCTCATCGAAGACATCGTCTCGCACCTTCACCTGGTCGGCATCCTTCATCCGGACGCCCATCGCCTCGATCTCGCGGTCGAACCGCTCGTACTCATCCCTGCGGCCCACGGTCAGATCACCCGTTGCAGACGTAGTCGTGGACAGGGGCGAGTATATCGATGAGTTGGTCGGCAGCCGCTGCTTTCAGGTCCAGCGGGTGGATCTCGCCGGCGGCGTAGGCCCCCTCAAGGTCATTGTAGACGTCGAACTCCCGGTCCCCGCCGAACTTCGCGGGCCGGCGGATGGTGACCTTGCCCGCCCGGGGGAAGACGTGATACTGCAGGATCTGGAGCACGGGGTTGTTCTCGACCTCTGGCGGGCAGAATGCCTTCTTCATCTTCCGTCTGATATCCTCCTCAGAGTCGGCGACCGATATGACGTTTCCTGCCGATGACGACATCTTCTTCCCGTCAAGACCGCTTATGATCGGTGTGTGGATGCAGACCGGCGCCGGGTATCCGATCGAGGGGAGGTGCTCCCGCGCGAGCATGTGGATCTTCCGCTGGTCGATCCCGCCGAGGGCGGCGTCCACCCCGAGGGTCGCTATATCGACCATCTGCATGATGGGGTAGACCATCTGCGAGACTGTGGGGTTCTCCATCTGCCGACCGACCTCATCCATGCTTCGTTTCGCCCGGTTGAGGGTGATCGCCCGGGAGAGTTTCAGGACAGAGAGCTCGTACTCTGGCGTGAGCTGGATGTCTGATCCGAGAACGTATTTTGCTCTGCGAAGCCCGAGTCCCTCAAAACAGCGCTGGTTATACTCGGCGATCTCGCGGATCTCCTCCATGGTTCCTTTGCGGTTCAGGAATGCGTGGAGGTCGGCGATGAGCACGATGACCTCAAACCCCGCCTCCTCGAGGTCCACCAGCTTGTTCACCGTCACCATGTGGCCGAGATGGATCTCCCCGCTCGGCTCATATCCGGTATAAACCCGCTTTACCGGTCGGTCGATGAGCGCGCGCAGTTCCTGGTCAGTGACGACCTCTATGGTATTTCGTGTCACCAGTTCGTAAGGATCCATTGAAAAGAGTGGGTTTGCCGGGGAGTTAATGGTTCTTCTAGGCATGCTGACTGCATACTTTCATTCCCCACAGTTAGTGTGTAATAATATGTGGCAATATCTTTTAGAACCGGCCTGCCCATGCCGATGGTTGACAGGGCAGAACGCAAATCGCAGGGTATTACACCCCTCCTCTGTCTCAAATGGGTGGGAGGCCACGCTCCTGGGTCCAGAGCATGTTCCAAAGGAGTTACGAAAATGGCTCTAATTGAATGTAAGTATTATATACAGAATGACTATTACACGGTACTGCATATATTGCGCATATCCGGTGCGCGTGGCGTAGCAGATGCACTGGGTGTGAGGCATGTGGAATGCAAGTGTGCAAGGGCGAACACACTTGTAGGGATTCTGGATCTTTGAAAGGCAAACAGGGGAGGAGTAGGTTTATGGCTGCACCTGCAACCAAAAATTCGTTTAATCGTGAGAAATTTAAGCAAATCTTGCATTATGTTATCAACAGTTCATGCCATGCTCCAAATGTCGGCAAAACAGTTCTCTATAAGATCATGTATTTTGCTGAATTTGACTACTATGAACTCCGCGAGCGAAAGTTAACCGGCGAGCGTTACCTCAGGCTTGAACATGGTCCCGCTCCAAGCCATTTCGACGATATTTTAATAGAATTAGAGAGAGAAGGAAAGGTATCTCAATTTGAGGCTTCGTTTCATGGGTACACCCAAAAACGATGTATCTCCAATAAGGAACCTGAGATAACTCTATTAAGCGCCGAAGAACTAAAGCATATTGATAGTACCCTCGCAAAATACTCCAATATGACAGCAACGCAAGTGAGTGCGTTATCTCACATAGATCTTCCATGGATGGCTACTGAGCCCAACGGAGAAATCGACTACGAACTTGTATTCTATAGGGATCCACAGACTTCAGTGAGAGAATATGAGCAACCTATCTCCCCCTAATATCACTTTTTTGGACGAATTCAAGCGGGATTTTAAAAAACTGAAGAAGAAATACAAAACTCTTGAAAGCGATTGGGAAGTCTTCCAGAAGGCGTTTGTTGCGAAGTATCCTGGTTTATTAACTGAGACGTATCGTATCCCCCTGGGGGAAGAAGCAGGAGACGATCCTGTATATAAAGTAAAGCAGTTTCGGTGTCGGTGTCTCGGGGGCGGCGCCCGGAGCGGTATAAGGGTAATATATGGTCATGACTCCGTACGTAACGTCGTTACCTTCATAGAGATCTATCACAAAAATCAGCAGGATAATCATAACGTAGAGAGGATACAGTTATACCTCAGACAGATACAGGATGGAGAGCATTCGCTCAAATAGGTCACCTCTCTGGTTTTCAGATAACTACGCGGCGTTCAGAGCGCGCAGTGCGGGGGAGATCATAGCCCCTCGGCGCGCGAGGGTATCTGTCCTCCCAGATCACTGCTTTTGGGCGTCTGTTATCGTGCAGTCCTCACGGCAAGTACGGTTCACCCGATCGGGACGAAACTGAGCGCTTCGTTTGTCATCCGGATGGACTCTTCTGGATCCTTCACCGTCCCCATCATGGCCCGGATGCAGTCGATGTTCTCGGGGATGACGTCGGCCTCCTGGTGGATGGCCTGGAAGCAGTAGAACTCCTTTCCGTCGAGGACCGAGACCGACTCTTCGAAGACGCCGTTCTCCCAGAGGTCGGTCCTGGGCCGGCCGAGGTCCTGGGTGTACTCCCGGAGCTGGGCGTTACTCTTGATCCCGGTGGCCTTGCGGACGATCCCGATGCGGTTGTGCTTCTCGAATATTGCCATGACCTCGTCGCGGGTGGTCTTGTTCTTTAAGTCCATCTGTATCGAGTGCATGTGCATGAACGTCGTCGGGACGATCATGGCGAGGGTGACGATGTTGATGTGCGGAAGGACGGTCTGGACGTCGGGGCCGTGGTGACTCGGTATGGTGGCGGGGTTCAGGACGATGGCGTCGACCGGCCCCCGCTTGACGTCGCCCGGGTCGGCTCCGCGCCTGATCATCACTGCCCGGACCCGCTCGACGCCGAAGGCCTGGTCGAGCGCGTGGATGAGCCGGACGAGGCCGGTGGTGTTGCATGAGACGACCCGGGCGAACTGTTTACCGGTAGCCTCTTTGTAGTTTGCGTGGGCGTTGAAGGAGAACCCGGCGACCTCGTGCCCCTCACCGCCCTGGTAGATCGCTTTCTTCCCGAGGCGTTCGTAGAGCGGTCTGTTCTTCGCTCCAACACCGCCCGGGGTTGCGTCGATGATGATATCAGCAGCCTTCACCATCGCCTCCACGTCACCTGCGACCTCGATCCCGGCCTTCTCAAACTCGGGTTTTTTCGTGAGATCGGCTATGTAGAGGGGATACCCGCGCTTCCCCGCGACGTATGCCTCGGCGGAGACGCTGGTCTTTGAGACCCCGATAACTTCCATATCGGGCTGTGCGGCGACCGCATCGGCGACTCGTTTGCCGATGGTGCCGTAGCCGTTGATTGCAACTCTGATCATGTATGTTGGAATACAGAACAAAAATTAATAAAGGTTCCTGATTCGCAGGTTCGCGAGGCGTTACCCTCTCTGGTTGTCAACGGAGATCCGCGGGATTCTGGTATCTGCATTGCGCCGTTTAGCGCCGGCGGCGAGGATCTCACAGGTATATCGGGGGGCCGGCATGGGTGCCAGGAATTTATCCGCCAGGGGCGTACCCAGTACAGCCTATGGAGACCATCGACCTCATCTCGCTATCCCAGGGAGCGCTTGCGATCATGAACCCGACAACGCCGGAGAAGGTGCTCTCCGCCGGGAGAGCGGCGGGGCTCTGTGAGAGTGCCCGCGTCGTGGAGATCGGGTGTGGGAACGGGACGATTCTCGCGCTCTGGGGGCGGGAGTACGGTATATCCGGCACCGGTATCGAGGCCCGGCCGGATGCCTGCCGGCGGGCAGAGCAGGCTTTCCGGGAGGCGGGCATCGGGGACCGGATCGTGGTCCGGTGCATGGACGCCCGGGAGTATGTTCCTGAGAGGCCGTTTGACTGCGCCGCCTCGATCGGTGCCTCTCATATCTACGGCGGTTTTTTGGCGACGCTCGACGCCCTCGCGGGGGTCGTCACTGATGAGGGGACGATCGTCATAGGTGACCGTTACTGGCGGTCTGACCGCGTCCCACCTGATTTCGCCCGGGAGTGGCCGGATGTCCTGACGGGGTATGAGATCCTCGGCACCGCGCGGGATGCCGGGTTTGACGTCGCCGCCACCATTCGGTCGAGTGAGAGCGACTGGGACCGCTACGAGTCTGGAATATGGCAGGCGCTCCTCTCCTGGCTCGGCGAGAACCCCGATCATCCCGACCGGGAGTTCATCATCGATTACCTCCACCGCATCCAGGACGAGTACTTCGGCTACGGCCGGGAGTACATGGACTGGGCGNTCTTTGTTCTTGTNCCCGGGCACTGGTGATAGCGAAAAATCAGGGGGTCCGGGTTACGCTTTTCGCGTATATACCTGAACCGACGAACCACTCCCCNTCCACCGGAGCGATGTAGCTGAGTTTGAGCCCGTCAAGCCCGGTCTCGGGGTTGTAGTATGTGGTGTATACGAACCCGCCCCCGCTCCTGGCGACGGTGGACCCGAGCAGGAGCACCCTGACACCGTACCGATCCTCGAGGTCGAAGCGGTTCTCGCCGATGTACCCGGGCTGGTGGGGGAGGGCGAGGGCGGTGCCGTTCATGTCGTAGGCGAATATGTAATCCTCGCCCCTGGCGAAGTCACTGGAGGGGTCGTTGAATGCGGCGCATGCCGCCTCGCGGCCATGTTTCTGTGCGTGATCCCGCGCGGCCTTCACCCGTTGCATGAGCGCTTCCCTCGCCTGCGAATTGAATTCGGTCCCGACCTCCGCGATGTAGATCCCTGAGCCTACGAACCAGGTCTCATCCACGGGGTGGACGTGGCTGAGTTTGAGCTCATCGGTATACCATCGCGCGGGGTTCGGGTAGACGTAGTATATACTGCCGCCGCCTTCCGCCNCAAGCNCGATCATGCCGGCGATGTAGGCAACACCGCCCGGGTCATACGTCCCCTTCCGATCCGTACCGACGAAGCCCTGCTGGAAGGGGAGGGCGAGAGCAGTTCCGTTCATATCGTAGGCGAATATGTAGAGCCCGTCCCTGACGAAGTCACCGGAGGGGTCGTTGAACGCGGCACATGCCGCTTCGCGGCCGTGCTCCTGTGCATATGTGACCGCTTCGGCGACGAATGCCCGCATCTTCCCGACCGCTTCCGTGGCAGGCGCGCTCCCATTCACCATGACCTGCTGCTCTGCCGCATCGATCTCTCTCGCGGCGACGACGCGCCACTCCGCGGTGTCGACGCCGGCGGTGCCCCATATCGCCTCTTTGGTCACGTTCTGCGCCCAGTTATGGTTCCAGAACGAGTACTCAAGCGACCCGGAGGGCTCAGCGATGATGCGTGAGAAGGCTTCCTGGAGTCCCGGGGTCTGGTATACCGGGTCTGAGAAGAGGTTTCGCCCGATCTCCTCGGGGGTCGTGTCGTATATAACCGTCCCGTCTGTCTGCGTCACCCAGATCTCATACAAAGTGCCGCTCATCAGGGGTGCCGCTACCCGGTTGATGAGGGTGTCGGGGCGGTAGGCGATACTCACAAACCCTATGTACTCCCCTTCTTCATCAAAGATCGGGTAGCTCTGGGCAACACCGGCGTATCCCTCTGCAAGGGGGAAGACCTCGCTTACGAGTGGTATCTGCTCCCGGACCGACCTCTCTGTCTCCAGATGGGATGATATGTCACTTCCNANCGTNCCGGCGTAGTTATCGGGGATGGCCATGGTCACGATGCCCTCTTTCGTCACCACCAGGGTCGACTCCGTGTAGGGATGGTTCAGCATCGCCTGCCGCACCGCCTCCTTTCCTTCGGCGCNACCAGGTCCGGTCTCGCCGAGAACCCGGGCACTCTCNCCGATNGAGNCCCGTATCGCCTCAAGTTCGCTGTTTATTCCGGCGATAGCCTCCCGGAGGATCGTCTCCCCTGACTCATCCACGGGAGGAGGCAGGGTCTCTTCTGTGCAGCCCGCCACAAGCACCATGATGGCGATGAGGAGGGCGGTGATGATCACATGTATACGCATAATTCTGGATAGACAGAGCCTGTACTAAAATCTGCCGGTTTTAAGATAGTTACTATAAAAATAGGGCGTTGTTATGGGTTATTGGTCGGATCAGATGGTGATAATACTCCTGATATGGCATTCCATCTATCTTCGGGGCGTGCCCACCGGTGAGGGGGCTTTCGCCCTGTGGATGCCGGTCCTGTATCCTCGCGTTCGCCGGCATCTCACGGGGTCAGGGGAGGCGTCTCCGGGTGCGCGGGCATGGAAATACCTGGTTTTCGGGAACAGTCCCGGGACGTGGTATATCTCCTCTGGTAGCGACCGCGCCATACCCCGGGCGTGAGGGCACGCCTCGCGCTCCTCCAGGCGAGGGGTCTCTGGCCGGCATAAGGGAACGTTTTGATCCCTGTATCCCCACAGATGTCACGTTTATTTCGCCGGCGGGCGCATTGCCACGGGATCTATCCTGGAGGTACCGGGTTATTCAAAAGTATTTCGGTGAAATACGCTAAAAACGGCGTCCGACAGCCGAAACGAAATAGGATGGCATAAATATTGCGTGCGTCATCTTATGATTGGGGAACTATTACCCCGGTGACATGAGAGAACTGTAGATGCGAGTGGAGCGCATCCCGGAGGGATGCGCTCCCACTCACTCTATCGTGTGCGGACTCCACCGCGCTCGGGCGGTCGGGTGGTGGATATCCACCCCCCGCACTGCCTTTCTGTATCACGCTCTTTCTTGTACAATCGCCCACGGACCGGAGGGGAATGTCCCGGTGTTGTGGGTATCTGCCCTCCCTCCCGGTTGCATGGTCAGGGGTTCCCGGGGATCACGCCATGTACAGCGCCTGAATGGCTATGACCTCGCTGCTGTCCTTTGCCTGCGCGTAATCCTCGAGGGGTTCGGCGTTTACCTCAAGGAACCGGAGCCCCCACCCGAACGGGGCGAGTATGCTTCGGGCCTGTTCCTTCTCCCCGAGGATGTAGAGTGTCGCGGCCATCGCCTCGACCGATGTCAGCCGGAACGGTCGGCCGAAGTTCACCGGGTTTGCGGCCACGAGGAACGGGAGCGCCCGGCGGTTGCGCCAGCGCGAGACGGCCCCGGTATCGAGCACCTCCCAGGAGCAGTCGAGCGCCGTTATCGAGGGGAGGTGCCGGTCGGCGGGGGAGACCGCCTGCTCAGCGGTTGGATCGAGGAGGAGGGTCTGGCGGGGGATCTTCGCGATGGACGTGATGATGGTGGCAAGTCCGCGCTGCCCGAGTTTTTTTGCCGTGCATTTCCGGGGGTCGCAGGTGTTGTCCCGGTAGGCGTAGAGCGGTATCATCTGTCTTGTTATGGTACGCCGTCCAGGTACTAATCAATGTACGTGCTCGTCGCTCCCTGTATCAGAGATCCTGCATACCGTGCTCGCGGTATAACGACTGACGAGGATATCAACTACTTCCGCCGGGCGATCGAGCGATGCCGGCGGTTCTCCATCGATGTTGTACTGCTCCCCTGCCCGGAGACGCTCTACCTCGGGGCCGACCGGCCGCCGGCCTCGTTCCTTGAGCGGCTCGCAACCCCGGAGTTTGCAGCACTCCTCGACCGGCTTGAGGCTGAGGTCCGCGCCATGATCCGGGAACGCGGTGAGATGCCGCTTGCGATCGTCGGGGTGGATTCGTCCCCGGCCTGCGGGGTGAATATGACGTATTACTCGTCCGAGAAGGAGCCCGGACGCGGTGCGTTCCTCGCCCGGTTCCCCGATATCCCCGCGGTCGATGTGAAGGAGTTCTCCCGGTACCGCGTCTACCTCGCCGGCCCGCTCTTCTCGGAGGCGGAGAGGGCGTATAACCTTACCATCCACGACCTCCTCGAAGAGCATCTCTTCGATGTCTACCTCCCGCAGGATGTGGGTGATACGAGCAATACCCGGGGCCGGGAGGAGCATGCGGCTATATTTGCGCAGCACGTCCGGGCGCTCCAGGATGCTGATATCGTTGTGGCGGTCATCGATGGCGCGGATGCGGATTCGGGGACGTCCTGGGAGATGGGGTACGCATACGCTCTCGGGAAGCGGGTGGTGGCGCTCAGGACGGATTTCCGGATCGCCGGCCACCACGAGCTGGTTAACCTGATGCTCGAGGAGTCCGCGACGGTGGTCGCAGCGAAGGAGGAGCTTCCCGGTGTGCTCGGGTCGCTTCTCTGAGGGATGGGGAGAGCATTCTGGTATCAGGGGAGATCCAGATCGCGCCCGGGGGAGTCGCCTGATGATACGCCCGCGAGAAGATTGTTGAGATGGGGAAGAGGTAGCGGCTCGTGGAGGTGTGATGTTCCCGGCCGGTGGGTGGGGTAGTGCCGTCCCGGCCGCCGATGAATGCCTGTTTTTCGTCGAGTGCGTAGCTGTTCGTCTCCATATCGTGGAGACGGACTTCTTCATCCCGCCCCGGGACTAAAGCAGCGGTCATGGCCCGGGCAGAGGGGTGGTGGATCGGGTTGTGGGGAGCGGGGGAAAGGTTCTATGGAGAACTCCCTCACACCAGCCTTGACTGAGTTCCCTTCTTCCCCCCCGCCCGCACCCTCTCAAGCAAAACCGCCGCCGGCTCATACTCCCGCCCCTCCCGCCGGGCGAGTTCCGCCTCGGTAGGCACCAGCCGGCCGGAGAACGCCTGGGCGAGGACGGACTGCCGCATCGCCCCGGTCCTCTCACGTGCCGCCGCGACCCCGGTCTCGACCTGATCGGCGAGGGCGAAGAGGGCGTCGACCCGGCGGACGATCTCGTGCTGTTCGGGGAGAGGGGGGAGAGGGAGTGCGATTGTCTTGAACCGTTTTAAACTTACTTTTTTCTGTGCAACGCCCATTGTTATCGAGAATATTTGTTTTTTCACTGATTCCGAATTGAACGCATATACGAAAAACGATGCATCCTGTATTTCATCGAAAAGGTTCAGCTTGATGCAATCGGCAGTGATTATTCCTGTTGGAGAGCCAATAGGATATAGAGTAGCATCACCAGGTGGATCTCCCATTTTGGTAATTAAAATGTCTCCCCCACTCACCCAATGAGGCCGTAGCTCGGAGGCTTTCGTTTCAGAAACATACTTCGTATTTTCATCTTTAAAAATTCCAGATCGGATGTTCCTAACAAAGATTAAAGGCACTCCCTCATCGCGATAGTCAGATACTTTTAGATTGCTTCCAAATGGACCAATTGCTAAAGCATAGGGGTCATTGCAATTCTTAATTTCATCAGGGGACGCCCACACCCAACTACGAGGCAATTCATCAGATGGAGTATCCGCTGGGCGAACTGAGGGATGGTAGTCATTCTTCCACTCTCCCCCCCTTGGAAGTTTACCCTTTGTCTGGAACTTTCGTAATTGTTCACCCTCCCAAATTTGCCTACAATTTTCTGCGTTTCGGTTAAGGATGTTACTTGCACTCTCGACACTCGGATGTTCTGCCCTCCAATCCTCCGTCAGCCTCCCATCACACGCGGCGGCGAGCACCGACTGCCGGAACTGCTTGACGATGCCCGGCACACGATCGAGGCGGGCGTTCGCGGCATCCAAGCGTGTAAACAGCGCCTCGATGGCGGCGACAATGCGGTGTTGTTCGGCGAGGGGAGGGAGAGGCAGTTCAATACTCTCCAAATGACTTTTATTTATTGCTTTGAAGGTTGTACCGGTTCCCCACAACCCTATCTCGGGTTCCTTATATCTTAAACTAAACAAAATGTAATTCGTAGGTATTTCCGCTAAAGGAGCAAGTCCCGCCAAACCTCTCCCTATTGCACAGACTCGATCAGCTACATTCGTCGGTCCAACCGGGGCACGGACAGAAATTAAGATATCGCCAGGGTTCACGATCTTTTTTGGTTCGGTGCAGTAAACCCGTACAGCAGGATGATAGTCCGTAAAATCAGCCTTCCCTTGAAAAAAAGGAAGGCCTACTCCCTCTTCGTTGTAAGATTTACCCGGCGGAGATTGCCCCATGCAAATATCAACAACCTGAGGTAATGTCACCCGCTCCCACCCTTCCGGCACCTCACTCCCCGGCGGCATACCCGTTCCCCATCATATCGAGGATCGCCTGCAGTTCCTCCACCGCCGCCTCCAGTTCATCGATCGCCTCCGCGGCCAGCTCATCGGGTTCCGGCAGATCCTCATCGCTCTCAAGCGACTCATCCCGGAGCCACCGTAGCGAATCGACCTTGTAATCCCGCTTTGCAAGCTCCGTAACATGAAACGATCGCCAGCGGTCCCCGGCCGAATCTTCAGGCCGGCGCTGCGCCCTCCCATTTGGATCCGGGCCGTAACAGCGCTCAAACTCCGCAAAATGCTCCGCCGTGAGGGGGCGGTCCTTCTTCGTGATCTTCGGCACATTCGTCCGTGCATCGTATATCCAGGTATTATCGGTCGGCATGCCCTTCGTGAAGAAGATCACGTTCGTCTTCGTCCCCGGTGAGTAAGGGGTGAACGTCCCGTCCGGCAGCCGGAGGATCGTGTGGAGATCGTAGTCCTCGCAGAGCACCTTGAAGATCTCCCCCGCCTGATCCGCGAAGAGGACATTATCCGGCACCACGACCGCCGCCCGGCCGCCAGGCTTTAAGATCGTCATCACGTGCTGGATGAAGTTGAGCTGCTTGTTGCTCGTCTCGACCACAAAGTCCTCCCGGTTCGGAGCCTGGTTTGAGCCTTTCGTCCCAAAAGGCGGATTGGTCAGAACCACATCGAACCGCCGGGAATCGGGCACTTCGTAGATCGAGTCACCCGACCGGATATCCGGCTCAATGCCGTGCAGGTAGAGGTTCATCAGCGCAAGCCTCCGCGGCCGCTGCACAAGCTCCTGCCCGAAGTAAGTGCCTTTCCTGATGCGGGGCATAAGATCCCGGTCCAGCGCCCCGCCGGCAGTCTCCGCCTTCAGCCACTCGTAGGCAGAGACCAGAAACCCGCCCGTCCCGCAGGCGGGATCGATGATCGTAAATTCGCGGCTCCGGCGGGGGTCGGGCTTCATACACCGCACGATCGACTGGATGAGGATACGCGGAGTGAAGTACTGCCCGGCACCCTTCTTCCCCTCGCTCGCAGCCTTCTCAAGCAACCCCTCAAACGCGGCCGCCTTCACATCGACATCAAGCCCGGTCCACTCCGTCCCGTCGATCGCACTGATCAGCTTCTTGAGGCTCACAGGGTTATGGAAACGAGAGAGGGCGCCAGCAAATATCTCGCCGAGAAGCCCATCAGCCCTCCCGAGCCGGCGGAGGAGATCGGTGTAATGCTCTGTGAGATCGGTCCCGGACTGCTCTTTTAGCATCGCCCAATCGCAGCCCTCCGGGAGCTCAACACCACGCTCATCGGCCATCTTGAGGAAGAGAAGGTAGGTGATCTGCTCGATATAGTCGCCGTAATCGATCCCTTCATGCCTCAACGTATGGCAAAATCCCCAGAGTTTCTGTACGACGTCACTCATGCCGCAATAGCCTCATTCAATTCTTGAAGAAGTCCTGAGAGCCGGTTATCAAAAACGCGGTTCGCCCGTCCCCAACCGCCCCGATCGGCAAATATGGGGATGACCTCAAAGTCCTCCTCATCTATTGAGAGGTTCTGGATTAAATGAGCACGGATCTTCTCAAGCCATGCAGACTGCTCATCCGTGAAGACCTTTCCATCGACGATCGCCGCAAACGCCCGATCCACCCGTTCCTCCGCGGTAAGCAGCTCCTCATCCTCACGGGCGGCGTGCTTCACCATCGATATGATATCGACGAGCGCCTTGTGGTAGTGCACCTGGTGTGCCCGCTGCAGGTTCTCGATAGTGAACCTCTGCGGGGTCGCCGTGAGTTTCTGCTTCAGCTCGGCGAGCGCATCCGTACTCCACTCCCGTGGGCGGTCAAGGAGGATCTCTATAGCCTCGATCTCTTCGGGGTTCTCCCGGACAAACCGGGCAAAGAGGGTGAGATAGTCCGCCGGCCTGTACTCCTGGCCGGCCGAGTCACGCACCACCCAGGTCGACGCCACCTCATCCTGCGTGTGGTAATCGACGATGAACGTCCGGGGGGGTCGGGGATAGTTCACCAGGAGGTTCTGGAAGTCAGGATCCCGGAGGATCTCCATCGTCCCGGTGAAGTCCTCCCCCAGTCGCCGCTGGAGGGATACGGCAAACTGCCTCAGGTCTCCCTTATCGACGAACTTCTGGAAGAGATCCCGCGCCTCGCCTGACATCTCCTTATCGATCCGGTTCAGGCGCTTGACGAGCACGCGGATGTTGTAGGCACGGTCCCGGTTATCCCGGATATCATCGATGATCTCCGCGATCGGTTTTGTCCCCCGGTGCGGCGGTTCAGCCGTGATACCGGTGGCCTTCCGGAAGTAGTCGATCAACGTCCCGCCGAAGCAGTCAAAGACAGTAAAGTGCGACTTATCCGGGTGATGCTCGCCCTTGCGCGTGCCTCTCCCCATCATCTGCTCAAAGAGGATACGGGACTTCACCGGCCGGAGGAAGACAATGTACTCAAGATCCGGTATATCCACGCCGGTCGAGAGGAGATCGACGCTGACGACGATCCCCGGCAGTTTGCGGTTCCGAAACTCGCGGATCCTCTGCAGAGGACGATCAACCTTCCCGGTGATCTTCTGAACGAAGGCGTCCCCCCTCCCGAAGACCTCACAGGCAGTATCGACCAGCTGATCCGCGTGAGATGTGTGCGGCAGATCCTGGACGGCGAAGATCAGGGTCTTCGGGAAGCGGCCATATCTTGCCTCGTGCTCATCAGCATACCGCTTGATCTCCTCCAGGATCCTCCGGTTGGAGTCAATAGACGTGATGCTCCGCTCGATCTGCTCTGAAGGGTACTCGCGCTCGTCCTCCAGGATATCGAGCGTCTTCTGCCCGGTCTCGGGGTCAACGAGATCGACGGCCTCACCCTCCCTGAGAAAGATCCCCTGCATCCTGACGCTGGACTCGATGGCGACGATGTCGTAGTCGACCAGGTAGCCTTCCCGGACCGCCCGTTCGTAGGGATACTCATACACCTTGTGCTTGAAGTAGGCCATCGTGTGTGATGCCGGCGTCGCGGTGAGCCCGATCGTTATGGCATCAAAGTGATTGAGCGTGCTCCGCCAGAGCGATATCTCCTGCGCAGTATACCCCCGGTGGCACTCATCTGCGACGATGAGATCGAAGGCGTGGATCGGGATATCCATCCTCCCGGCATCCTCCTCCATCTCCTCGGTGCAGGAGAAGGATGCATCCCTCCCGAAGAGGTTGATCGCCATCCGCTGGATGGTTGAGACGTACACAAAGGCGTGACCGGGTTCTGGATCGGTGAGGTAGGCGTTCGGCAATACCGCGATATCGAAGGGGGCGTCGTCCAGGTCGCCGCGCTGGAATTGCTGGCTGTAGACCTCGTATGTCGTATCGAACTTCAACCCCTGTTCGGTATCAAACGAGGCAAATGCGCGCACCGCCTGCGCCGCGAGAGCCCGCCGATCGACGAGGAAGAGAACACGCTTTGCCGCACCAGCCTTCATCAGGCGATAGATGAGGTTGACCGTCATGAACGTCTTGCCGGTCCCGGTCGCCATCGCGACCAGCATCGCCCGGTGGCGCTCTCTGATCGCATTCCCGATGGCATCACAGGCTTCACGCTGGTAGGGGCGCATCCGGGGGTTATCCGGGACCGAGAAGAACCGGGCATATGCGCGGTCGCTATCCGCCTGCAGGCGCTCCAGAAGGGCATCGGGGGAATGAAACGCCGCAATCTCCCGTGAGCGGTTCAGGGGGTGCCGGAGATCGCGGTACCAGATCACCTCGCCGTTGGTCGCGTAGAGGAACGGGACGAGGAGACCATCGAAGTTGTATGGGCTATCAGATACTCCGCGTGCATACCGCTCGGCCTGCGCGAGAACCCCCTGGGGCGCAAGCGAGACCCTCTTTGCCTCGATTATGCCCAGAATTACTCCATCGATGCAGAGAGCATAATCAGCAGGACCGTTTGCAGTCGGGTACTCCTCAACGGCACACCGATCGTATCCACTGAGTGGACTATCCGCTCTGTAGGGAACGACATCCCAGCCGGCTGCCCGTAATTTCGGGTCGACCCTCGATTTACGGGTCAGGTATTCACTGTCATTCATCGGTGAGGCGCCCGGAGGGCGATAATTCAATGAAATACCAATCCGTTTGATCTTGGAGTCAGGTTTGTCGATAGATTAACTTTGTGATATTATTCAGACAATAGGGCTCAACGGCTCCATCGATCAGTGGGATGATGAACTCGCTCAGATGAACGCTGGCAAACCTGACCAGCCTTTTCAATATCCTGAGCGCTTTTTTGTGTGGCTGGCTCAAATCTACACCTTCCTGCACAGGCCCCTACCGCCAGATGGAGGGTTTTGTCCGGAAACCTGCAACATTCATCCCGGGTCTTCAGGCGGCGGATTATACCACCCTTTTCCGCCGGATCAAATCCCTGGATCTTTCGCTCGAAGTAACATCAGAGAATAGGTGGAGGGTCGAGGGGTGGCCGTGGCGGATCGACTTCTCCCGCTTTGAAGCCGCGTTGATCTCATCAAGCGGCAGCGCAACCTCGATCAGTTTCTTCGGCCTCTTCACCGGGGCGGTCATGCTCTGCCCCCGGCCCCGCGTTCACTGTTCATATCCTCACCATGTTATTGTTTATTTATTGTTCACTTATTGTTCATTTATTGTTCATCACGTATTCAATGCGCATTTATCACGCATTGAATGCGCATTCATCGCTCATTCATCGTTCATTTATTGTTCATCATGCATTCACCACGCATTCAATGCGCATTCATCGTTCATCCAGCCACACCCGGTAAGAGGGTTTACCCGGTTTTCGGCCCAGATCTCTCTATTTCACCGGGAGAATCTGGAAATATTCACAGACTATGGTAATTTTCCTCGCAGGACATACCGTGTCTTCTTCTTCGACGGACCCACCTGCTCGAGGATACCAAGGTCAACCAGGGCCTTGAGATCCCTGAACGCCGTCGTTGTCGAGATGCCGGTGAGTGATTGGTAGGCACTGCGCGTGATGCTCCCCTCGGCCTTGATCCGCTCCATCGCAAGGATCTGCCGTTCATTCAATCCCATCTTCTGAAGAGAATTCTCACTCAGTGCATTCATCCGCATCGTCAGGGTGAACCCGAGTGGGGTGCTGGAGAGCGAGGGCGCCGGCATGCCAGCTTCGCGAAGATCCGCAAAGATCCGCTCAATTCCTGAACCATAGCGCTCAATAAGCCCGGCACGGTAGAAGATATCGGCGATCTTTGGGTTGCGATGATAGGTGTAATGCTCCTCTACGATCATCTCAACGGTGATACCCTCAGGGAGATGCCCCGGATTGCGGAAGAGGATGTGGTCATCGAAGATCCTGACCTGCGTCTGGATCGTGTTGTTGAAGTAGTCGCGGTGGATAAGGGCGTTGAGAAGCGCCTCCCGGATCGTCGGAAGCGGATAGTCCCAGATCTCCCTCCTCTGGAAGGACTCCCGCATCGCCTCCTCCGATATATCATACCTGACACCGAGATATTGCTTTATGATCCGCTCTCCTTCCTCAAACTGCTGGAAGAGGTTTCCTCGAACCTCGTGGTCGCCGATGATAATATCTGCTCGCTTGAATCGCCCGATCCGGAGGATAGAGTTTGGGAAGTAGTACTGAGGATCTTTGCCGAAGAGCGCTATAGCGCCGTTACTGATTCCACCGTTCCGGGCAAGTCCAAGGCGGGAGAGGATGGTCTCGATTGACTCAGCCGGGTCAACAGAAACGAGCCGGCCGGCCGCATTTGCCCGCGTAAGGAAGCGCTTCACCGTCTCCTCATCGATCTCGTCGAACGAGTACGGCCCGGTGACGTTGTCCCACTCGATACTCCGCTGGAAATACTCCCTGAGCTCATCGGGGAGCATCTCGCGGGTTGTATCCCCGACGCGGGTATAGTACCGTCCGTCAGAGGCGACAGGAACGCGGCTTTGCTCGACAGCAATGGTGACGATGGATCTCCCATCGATCTCATGGATCTCGATGATAGGGTGGATACCAAGCCTGGTGGCTATGCTGTCCGTGAGCTTCTTGATGGCATTATTCCCAAGATCAAGCCCGACGACAGCGTGATCGCGGTCCCGGATGCCGACAACGGCGACACCGCCGGCGGTGTTGGCGAATGCGGATAGGAGCCGGTAAAGGCTCGTGCTCACCGCTTCTTTGAAGTCGATCCGCCGCCCTTCAAAGCGGGTGAGGAGGGAGGAGAGCTCATCCGCGTACATCACCAGTTCACCCCCGGCTGCTCAATGCAGAACGCTGTCTGATTCTCTTTGCTTATCGTACCTTCCATCTATCGTTCACCTGCTGTTCATTTATTCACCATTTATTCACCATTTCTTAACCACGCCTATCCCCAATCGCCCATATATCCGCCATATCCCCCATTCACCGCTAATTCATTCACCATTTATTCACCACCATCCATCCACAGATCACACACGCTCCGCCCGACTGAGAAGCGCATCAAGATCATAGTTCACGCCGGCCACCGCCCAGCCCGGTTCACGGTCAAACGGCTCCCTGATGTAGAACGGTCCCTCGTACTCCTCACCATCCACCAGCACAACAGCCAGGATGAACTTATCAGCCTGGTTAAGCCCATAGAGGATCTCGTTATGCGAGACCGTGATCGTCGTCTGCCCCTTCGCCCGGCCTCCGCGAGCGAGAGAGAAGCCTCGCTTGAGCGAAAGAGCATCTGTTCTTTCACCCGGCCGTCGGCGGTCCTGTAATAGACTGTCAGGGCGCTGTCACCGACAGGCTCGGTCGTCACGATACGCACGACCTCTCCGGGCTCGATACCGTTTATGGCCGCATCTTTCTTGATATCTTCCAGTCGCAACATGGATCGGTCTCACCGGTTGGATCCCCTGCGGGCCGGGGGGAGACCCTCGCCACCCCGGGTGATGCACAGGAGGATGGATCTCATCTATCTGCACATAGGGGTTCCTATTACCTAAAGTATCCTCTGGGTCCGCGTCGGGATTAACTATTCGATCCTCCGGGGCCGATCCAGCGATGTGGTGATATCCTCTGGTTCTGGCAAGTGCAGGGCGGCCGGCCCCTGTTCGCGGCATCAACTGCCGGCAAATGCTCTTCGCGGAGCTGATGAAACCATCCGCGTGATGATGGTCTTTGAGTATAGAGAAGCGAGAGATATTCCGATCTTTGAGTCTCCGGGAGCGTATCTGCTCAAGGATCCTGCACAATTGAAGTTTTATTCCTGATCTCCGGCCATCTTATAGACCTCCCCCTCACTTCCGAGTGGAGCAGCCTCCTTTACCATCCGGTCAAAGTCGCTCTCAAAAAGCCTGTCCTGAACAACCCGGTATTTTTCAAACTCACCCTCTGCGAATTTTTTTGCCATCTCTTTTGTGACCTTCCCGCTATCCCCGAGCAGTTCGCGGTCGTCGAATTCAAGGAACCGGTCAAGGCGTTTTGCCCAATCTTCCATGGTCATCGGGATCTTTCTTCTGGCACGCTCTTCAGCAAGGTCAAGCCAGGCGTTGACGATTCTTCCGAGTGATTCAAGTTCGGTTGCGTTCAGGTAGTTCTTTGCAACCACTACGTCGGTTTTGAGTATTTTCCCGTCAGGAGCTTTCTCCCAGGTGGTGAGACCCATGTGCTCTTTTTTGCTATCGGCGCGTGTCATTATCAGCTCGGCCGCAGTATGCCCGTGTATCGCGAAATGCAATTTGTTCTGGACTTTTGCGAAAAATTCGCGAGTTGTCGGCGCATCCTTGTTGTAGTCGAGGCTCGTGGCGTATATGTCGGTGATCTTCTGGTAAAATCGCCTCTCGCTCAGGCGTATCTCCCGGATCTCCGCAAGCAAGCGCTCAAAGTAGTCTTCTCCAAGGAACGTACCGTTCTCCATCCGCTTTTTGTCGATTACGTACCCCTTAATGGCAAACTCTTTCAGCACCTGAGTCGCCCATTGGCGGAATTGGGTGGCCCTCAGGGAATTGACGCGGTATCCAACCGAGATTATGACATCGAGGTTGTAGTAGTCAAGGGTCCGTGAGACTTCCCGATAACCCTCAGTTTGAACTATTAGGAATTTCCTAATAGTTGCCTCGCGGGTCAACTCGCCGCTCTCATAGATATTTCTCAGGTGCTCATTTATTGTGGGAACGGTCACATCGAAGAGCGCTGCCATCATCTTCTGGCTTAACCAGATGGTCTCATCCTCATACCTGACCTCGATTGAGTCTTCGCCGGCGGTTGATGTAAATACCAGAAATTCGACCGTACTGTTTCGTATCAGTTTTTTTCCATCTCTGCTCATAGTTCCACCTTATATCTGTGGTCTTGTGGACTCCCTCCGGGCGCCGCGCTCTCTCTTCTATACCGCTCAAGTCTTCTATGGGGGTCCATATCGCCTCCATGGCCCCGGACCACCCGTATATTTATATCTGGTGCTATTCGCCTTGAAGAACCCCTCGATATTGAGCCTGCCAGGGTTGCTCCTGAAGCGGGTGCCGGCCCTGATCCCGTAGATCCGACCAATCGTGCTTCCCCGGATATCTGTCATTTCACCTGCGCGAGTACTCCATGTGCTCTCTCGGTCGTCATGACCTTTGCAACCCTGACGACGCGCTCCCCCTGCTCGACGGTATAAAACGCGGTGAAGGATCTGCTGATGGAGGCGGTAGACTGCAGGGGGGTGGGGATACTCAAATCTCTCCCTGTTCCCCCCGGGATATGGATCCTCCGCGAGCCCCTGGACCTTCTCGACGGCAATACGCCGGGTCTTCCGGGGAAGTTTCTTCAAGAACTGCCGTGCCCTCTTCTCGATCAGGATAGTAAACCACGTTCTCGCCAGCGCCTCAATCATCCTGCAGGATATCGTCCGGGTCGAAGGCTACGAACTCACCCTCCTCCTCAAGCTCGACGGCCATCTTCCAGTCGCGGTAGTCCCGCTTGCGCCGGATCATCCTGGTGATCAGTTCGTCAAAACTCTCCCCGGCCTCTTTGAGGTCATGGAGATCCCGCCAGGTGGGTTCTTTCACGGCGATGCGCTTGATCTGGCTGCCAGGGTTCTGTGTGGCAGAAGACATACACCTCTGTGGGTCGTTGCGTCCCACTCCCGCACCAGCCGGACGGAACACCCCTCGCAGATCCCCGCCTGCGCCTTCTTTGAGCGGTAGACCGCCTTCCCCTTCCCGCAGATATCACACCGGCCGGGGCCCACCCGCACCCGCTCAAACGATCGTAATCGAGCACCCCGGCAGCGACTCTTACACCACAGACCCCTGTTTTACACTACTTTGCACCGCTTTGCACCAGGTATTGTAAATGGACAGCCGGCTTAACTGGCCTTGATCGGCGGTTCCGGCCCGTAATGGCTGTATCAGAGATCGTTTGCACTATTTCGGTTTTCACACACAGAGAGAGGCTCGCTCACCCCCGAGCCGGTGCCGTTGACTACGTGGGTATTCTGGTGTAAATGAGTACTTAGAGAGAGATACTTCTCTCTATATGTACAGCTATTGGTAGAACCGGCGCCGATCCGGGCAGTTTTATATTTGCACCAGGTGGTGTAAAGATGTACGAAACCTGTTGCAAAA
>JGI24710J26742_10001095_pt1 | contig 25106 bp, 21 predicted proteins | sample BioPla2DNA2_FD_26742 | JGI IMG/M metagenome (IMG submission 26742) | reverse complement strand
CAACATTCTGTAGAGTCTACGTTTAGGATACTGAAAGACCCATACTATGTAGACGAGATATTCTTGAAGAAACCTGAACGTGTTGAGGCATTCGGATATGTGATGGTGATTGCAGTTCTGCTATTAAATGTCATTGAGCGTAGGATCAGAAAGAGTCTTGAAGGAGAAACTCTTGGCGTTGCCCTTCAAGGAAGGCGAATTACACTTAGACCAACAGGGACAGCAATCCTTGATGTATTTGAATATGTTAAGGTTCTTGCAATCCCTATGGGCAATAGTCATCAGCGAGTTATCCCTGAGGGGTTGACCGAAAACCAGAATAGGATCCTTAAGCTATGCGGAGTACCAGAAAATATATATGTAAGTCAGGAGAGGGCTACACTCGCAGTGCAAGTGTAAGAGTTTTTATACCTTCTAACTGTAAGCATTTGTAAAGATGTGCAAGACACACAACTATTATGTAAACTTATGTAGCTAATAATGTTGGATTTTGGTAGTACAACAAAAGGAAAACACCCTGTTGATGCAATCCATTTTATGGCTCAACATGGTGTGCTGAAAATGAGATACAATGAAAAAAAAGCTTACCGTAAATTTCCGGAGTATATGCTTCATATTTAAAATCATTGCTTCCTGTATAATTCGAGCCTATAGAAAATACTATATTCTCTCTCAATTCTTTTGGCACAACACTTGTCTTCTCATATACAGCATCAACCTTATATGGAAGTGAGAGAGGCAGCATATCAAGGTCTTGAGGAATAATCCTTTTCCCTCCAATTAATTCCTCACTCTTTATTTTTTCCAAACCCTTTTGATTAATAAATTCTTNAATTTTAGCATCTACATTCTCTATCTTTTCTGAAACGCTCTGGACATTTACTCTTGAAACTGAAAGCAATTTATCTGATACAATGATGCCATCCTTAAAACCCTCTATTGAAGCTTCTGTATCAATGTCTATAATGCTGCTCAAGTCAAGGCCTTCAATTTTTTCATGCTGTTTGAAGCTCGGATCTAAAGGAACCCATATTTTTTGGCCCTTCATAGGTCCTGCACCTCTGTAGTACTGATAAGGCACATAAGCTTCAACCCATACGTGTTCTGTTCTGACGTGAGATATCTTTCCGCCACTGACGACAGAAACTGTTGGTATTCCAAGAGATGCCAGAATTCTCACTGCATCCTGTGGTGTTTCCCCTCCAGTCCATCCCATCACCTTCTCTACAGGTATCTCAATTGTTCCTCTCACATATCGAGCAGGAATTCCTTTATATCGAAGAAGGGAAATAAGAAGCGATGCCTGGTCAATATCATTCCCTGCCATTTGGTCAAGGGTTCCCACTGCACCTTTTCTCGACCCGTAATATGCCTCGAAATTTATATTATTCCGGACATATTCATAAATCTCTATAACAGAATTTAAACTCTCAGCCAACTCTTTTATTTCTTCTGTAAATTGAGCTTCTGAAGTCTCTTTCAAATCTTCTTCTGCCGGTATATTTGAAAAAACTGAAGCCTTCTTTTCCGTCGAACTCATCTTATTTATACCGGTTATTTGTGTATCTTTTGACAATATAGAAGGTTCAACTTGTACATTTTTATGCGGTAGACTGCTACCTAAAGTCTGATTTGCCTGAACAGGCTTTATAAGCTTACCCAACTCTACAATCTTCTTTATTACTACTTTATGATAAAAAGATTTACATAATACAATATTTGTGTTAAAACATATATAGAACATTTGTTCTATATATGTTTTAAGAGTGTGAGTACTAATGCTTTATGAAAGTTCGAATAATCAGGGGATATATTCTCCAAGAGAGCCACGGAAAAATTATTATTATAGGTGCGTAGAAGAGAATTTTGAAGTTTTGGAGAGAGTGTGGGATGATAGGTACCAAAATACATACGGTTATTGGAGAACCCATATTCTAGATGTTATATATGATTACCTTGATTGTGGGAATTTGCATCTAGGGTTTGCCCGTGTTAAGTGTGAAGATTGTAACAAGGAGTATCTATTGCCTTTTTCATGTAAACGGAGGGCGTTCTGTCCTTCATGTCATCAGAGAAGAGTAGTTGAATTTGGAGAGTTTTTATACACTGAGGTTTTAAAAGAAGTTTCCCACAGGCAGTGGGTCTTTAGTATACCCAAAAGACTTAGATGCTATTTTATGTATGACAGAAAGCTACTTGCAAAACTATCAAGATGTGCATGGAAAGTCTTATGTGATTATCTTAAAAGTTCATCTGGAGATAAAGATTCAGTTCCTGGTGTTGTTATAGCTGTACAAACATTTGGAGATTTTTTAAACTTTAATCCTCATTTACATGTAATTGCAACAGATGGTTGTTTTAAAGGGGACGGAGATTTTATAAAATCAGTATTACCTCAAGGAAAAGATATTGAGAAGGTTTTTCAGTCAGAAGTACTAAAGATGCTCAAAAAAGAGGGGAAAATTAATCAATTTATTATAGATAACATGCTTAGTTGGGAAAATACTGGATTTAATGTTTATTGTGGGGAGGCAATATACGCAGAGGAACAGGAGAGTATTGAAAAACTTGCTCAATATGTAGTTCGTGCTCCAATTTCTCAGGAAAGAATGTTTTACATACCACCAGAAGAAAGTTCAAATGAAGTTGGGAAAATTATTTACAAGGGTAAAAATAGCAGAGAAATTCAAGCTTTTGATGCTTTGGATTGGTTAGCACGATTGGTAACTCATATCCCAAATAAGGGAGAGCAATTTGTAAGATATTATGGTTATTATTCAAATAAGAGTAGAGGACAAAGGAAAAAAGCTGAGACAGATGATAAAGTACCTGCAATTGTAAGTAGTGATTTATCTAAAAAAGCTTTTCGTAAAAACTGGGCAAGACTTATTCAAAAGGTTTATAATGTTGATCCTCTAAAATGTAAATATTGCAATGGGAAAATGAGAATAATTTCGTTTGTAGAGGATGAAGAAACTATCGAGAAGATTTTGAAACATTTGAAGCTTTGGGGAATTCAGAATCATGATCCGCCTAATCATTTCAAAATACCACAACAATTTGAACATTTTATATTGGCCAATTCATTGCTAATTGGAAACAATGAAAAAAGTAATGAAAATATGGGCAAAAATAAAGACGGTAATTATGAAGAACACAATTCTAATAATGTTTTTCCTGATTATGAAACTTGTGATGAAATGCCAAAATATGAGGACTGGTTTTAAAGAATAAATTCTTATAACCTTAAGTTTGTAGTGCTATTTTTTGTTTTGTGCAGGAGGTTCAATACTTAAAGATAATATTATTTTGGGATTATTATTTAAAAATGAAGCAAATGTATATTGTTTTGGATGATTTTTGATTTTAGTAGTGAAAAACAGAATTTAAATTGAAAAACAGAATTTAATATGATATTATGAAAAAAGCAAATACCTATCTATCGTGGGGATTGGAAGTAGGTGATAGCAAAGAGAAGGTTAAAGAGCTATATGGTTTGCCAGATATAGGTTTTTATGAAGATGATGAATGGATATATCTATTTTATAGAGATTGGCTCGGGGATGGTAGTTTAAATATTTTATCTGATGACTATTTTCAAATTATTTTTGAGGATAACAAGGTAAAAAGCATGGTTTTGGCAGCATATATTCCTATAGACTGATTAAGATGTTGCCTTTTTGATTAGGTATATTGGAACATAGCAAGGCAGCAATGAGGTTTTGTGCCTGATATGGAAATCGGATTACATATTAAAAAGATGTAGAGANGTGTTATAAATGTATAAGATGAGAAGTGCATATTTTAAAATGTTAGCAATATTTATTGCCCTGTTATTGACATGCGGATGCCAAACAGAAAAGAATACTAGGGACAATACTACGCCTATCCATACTGACAATGTAACGGATAATGGTCATAGCCCTGATGCGACAAGTACACCGGAAAAAGAAGAGGAAGGTATACGCGTTACAGAAGAAGAGGCTTTAAAATATATGGCTGAAAAGTTTGAAGGTTATGAAGGACTGGATATAGAGTATAACAGCGAGACAAAAAGATATGAATTGTCATGGACAAATCCCGGCGGAGGTATGGGATGGAATGGGGAGATCGATGCTATTACCGGAGATGTATATACATGGCCTGACGAACTGATTGGGAATGTTTACGAAAAAGAAACGAATGCGTTTACCGATGGGTCTTATGAAGGTTATTTAAAATCCCTTCCTCCAGATAATTTTAAATCTGTGGGAAAAGCTTGTGAGGAGTTTAAAAGAAGAGCATCGGATGATAAAAGTATTAATGATAAAATGTTTAAGGAGTTCTATGACTTCCATAAAAATGTGCATAATCAAATCTATGACTATCACGGAAAAATCAAGGAAGGGGATGAGCCTTATTTAAAAGAAAACGGATTTAAAACCATGGAATTTGCAGAAGGGATTTATGTTTTTTGTGAGCCCGGTTACCTTAAGGACAATTTTCTGGACTATGTTTCAGATAGTATAAGAGAATTTATACTCACTGATTACACGAATAGTATGTTGAATGATGGCGGGTATATAATATCCGATGCTCTTTTATGTATTGAAAGAGATGCTTTGAGTGACATTATTATAGAGTGGGAAAACTATATAAAAAAATATTCCGAACCGGATTGGACTGTTGACATTGCAAAAGNAAGAATAAATTTATTTCTTTNGATGTATACAGAGGTTGAGCTTATGTCATCTTCAGATTTAGCAGAAAAAACGCGTAGGGAGGATGACATATTAAGAAGCTACAAAAGGTTTATAGAAAAATATCCCGATTCGGATTATCATCAATTTATTAAGGAATATTATGAAATATTAAAGACAGACGGTGTGAAGAAAACAGAAAAAACAGTTAATTTGCTGGAAAAGTACGATTTGTTATGATATCAAGGCTGATGGTTACTTAATAAACTCACAGGAAAAGTTTAATGACAGAAGAAAAAAGGAATGCATATGAAATCCAGGAGTATAAAGGGGCTTTAGCCCCTTTACTCCATTAACCCTTGCTGTCAATTATTGTTTTTATTTTATCTATATATTTATTGGAGATTGTTTCTGCTACGTCCGGAGATATTCCCTCTGAATAAACCCTGCAAAGGGGCATATCGGCATCCGGCAGTACTAGGGACCAGCCGTTTTCAAATATAAATTTTACACCGTCTAAAAGCTCTACCTTATTGCCGCTTTTTTCCGTTATCAAAGTTCTCATTACCCGACCCTTTGTTTCCCAAGGACAGAAGATCTTTTTTTTACTCACGTAGAAATTGGGAATTTCTTCAAGAGATTCTGTGAGGGTAGTATTCATAACACATAAGTACTCAATTATCTTTACCAAACCTGCGATGGCATCAAAATTTAAGAGGAACTGATCCATATTCTCACGGTTTTTAAACAGGTTATGGTTTAACATTTGTTCCATTACTGCCTGGGGAGAGGTTTTTGTCCTTACCACCTTGCCATTGTATTTTTTTGCCATAGTTTCAATAATGGACGGTGCCGTTATGGGCACAACCACTTTGGAATTTGGAGCAGATTTAAAGGTAATGAGGGAAGTAAGGGACAAGAAAAGATCGTCTTTTACTACATTTCTGTTCTTATCTATGAGAACAAGTGTTTCGCCGTTGCTGTCTATGAAGGCGGCAAAGCTGGCATTGTTGCTCCTGATTTCCTCGACGATGGAGTCAATTTCATTTATACTGGTGGAGGAAAAGCTTGCGACCTTACAACCTAAATCGGTAAGCATGGGCACAACAATGGAGATTACAAAATCCGATGGCGAAACTATGCAGACTTTTGGAGGATTATTCTTTATAGCATCAGTATTTATATCATTTAATATGGAACGTACATAGTAGTTCTTGAAATCCGTAATGTTGTTGAGCCGGCTGATTTCATCACCGGAGCAACGTTTGAAATCCTCCTTTGAAAAGGAATTCTCTATTTTTCTTTCTGTAACCCTGCTGATACTTGCTCCCTTTGAATCCATAAAGTCGACCTTGAGCTTGTTAGGATTGTCCTCACTGAGCTTAATATGTATTCCACCTTCTACGGAGAGAAAGTTGATGGCATGGCGGGCTAACGGGGTTAGGAGGCTACTCAAGTTGAATACTTCCACACCCACCGAGAGAATGCCGGAAATAAAAGCATGTTTGAACATTCTGGCGGAGTTAGAGGTAGTAGAGCTTACCACCACCTTTGAACCCTTTTTGAATATTGAACCGTAGGCAGCACCCAGCCTTGTGGCAAACTCCGGTGTAATATCAACATTGATAATTCCTGAAATACCGTGTTCTCCAAAAATATTCTTTGAGTGCTTAGAGCCCCATATTATATTTCTATCTACTATGGCGAGGGGATCAACGGTTTTTTGAGGCCATATTTTAATATTGGGTTTTATTACGACCCTTTCATTAATTGTGCAATTATCTCCGACAATGGCATTTTCAAATATATGTACATAGTGTTTAAGATTGGTCTTGTTGCAAAGGATTGCACCTCTTATTTCAGAACCATATCCTATATAATTTCCGTTCCAAATAACGCTGCGTTTTACAGAACTGTCCGACTCAATAACATTGTTGTCACCGATAACACTCAATCTGTCTATCACGGTGCCCTTTCCAATGTAACAGTTGTATCCTATAACACATGGAGGGTTGATTATTGCTTCAGGTTCAATTGTCGTACCTGCCCCAACCCAAACCCCTTCTCTTATTTCTTTTCCGTTTATATTAAGATTAATCTTTCCCTCAAGAACATCATAATGAGCCTGCAGATATGCTTGAAGGTCGCCGATATCGCACCAATAGTCGTCCATTATATAACCGAACATAGGTTCTCTTTTTGATAAAAGCAGGGGAAAAAGGTCTTGGCTGAAATCAACTTTCTTACCTTTTTTAAGATAGTTTAACACTTNGGGTTCCAAAATATAGGTGCCCGTGTTTACCGTATCGCTGAACACTTCGCCCCAACTGGGTTTTTCCAAAAAGCCTGTGATGGAACCGTTTTTGTCGGTGATGACAACCCCATATTCCAAAGGAACATCTACTGTTGTTAAAACCAGAGTCGCTAAGGATTTTTTCGATTTATGATATTCAACTGCACTGCAAATATCCATGTTGGTTAAAGAATCACCACTTATTACAATAAAGGTTTCATCCAAAAACTTTTCTGCATTTTTGACACTTCCGGCTGTTCCAAGAGGTGTATCCTCGGTGAAGTAGTGGAGGTTTACTCCGAAATTGGAGCCATCACCAAAATAGTCCTTTATTTTTTGGGGAAGGTACATAAGTGTAACGCCTATTTCGGTTATTCCATGTGATTTAAGCAAATTAATGATATGTTCCATTATCGGGATATTCATTATCGGAACCATGGGCTTAGGCAAATCACATGTAAGGGGGCGAAGTCTTGAACCTTCTCCTCCGGCCATTATAATTGCTTTCATCTAAAGATCATCCTTTCACTTTATAGACGGTTATTGGTTCAGAAATAAATTATTAATAAAAATTCAGGAATTAATTTAACATAGTATTGGGTGAAAACCAATAAAAAAACAAACAAAAACGCTATCATTATATATAATAATATATAAATGTGAATAAGTCATTACATTGAACGCAGAAAGCAAAGTACATTCATGACTGTGCGTTCAATAGCTTTGTGTATACGATTTTGCAAAAATCTGAATAAGTTGTTGTAAGACGATTTTTGCAAAACATATAACATAATATATATATTCAATATAACGTAAGAAAATCCTTTATTATTTGGAATAAAAATTTAATATGGGGACGATTTTTGTATGCTTTGTTTGTATAAAGTTCAAAAACTTGCTTCATAATATTTCTCCCATATTTTTTCTCGCTTGTACAAATAATATGTACCCCGCAATGGCGGGAAATTTTACTCTGAAGGGTTTACTTGCAAGGACATTTTATATATAATGGCATATGAGAATATGTTTGTTATAAGGTAAATACAGGTTGTCTTTATACATAGGTTAATTTAATTATACATATATTTTACCTTTATTATATAAGCGTAAAATGTTACAATTGTGAAGGGTACAATAAAAGCTGAATTCAAGCTAAAGAGGGGGGACAAATGTAAATGCAAAAGAAAAAGCCTGCTTTATTGGCAGCAGTTCTAAACTTCCTTGTTGTATGCCTGATTGTGAACACTTCATTTGTTTTTGCAGCTTCAGGGATTTTAAAGGAAGGGATGAGCGGAAGTGAGGTTACAACACTACAGCAGGATCTTAAGACACTGGGGTATCTAAGTGTGGAACCTACAGGATATTATGGCAGCCTGACAAAAGAAGCGGTAATAAAGCTTCAATCAAAGCATGGGCTTGAACAGGACGGTATTGCAGGAGCTAAAACTTTTTCAGTTATTAAGAACTTGCTTTATCAAAGTACTGCTACCCGGTCTTCGGGGGGTTCCGCATTAAAAGAGGGAATGAGTGGAGACGGTGTAACATCTTTGCAGCAGGATCTTAAGACATTGGGGTATCTAAGTGTGGAACCTACAGGGTATTATGGCAGTCTGACAAAAGAAGCGGTAATAAAGCTTCAATCAAAGCATGGGCTTGAACAGGACGGTGTTGCAGGAGCTAAAACTCTTTCAGTTATTAAAAACCTGCTTTATCAAAGTACTGCTACCCGGTCTTCGGGGGGTTCTGCATTAAAAGAGGGAATGAGTGGAAACAGTGTGACATCTTTGCAGCAGGATCTTAAGGCACTGGGGTATCTAAGTGTGGAACCTACAGGGTATTATGGCAGCCTGACAAAAGAAGCGGTAATAAAGCTTCAATCAAAGCATGGGCTTGAACAGGACGGTGTTGCAGGAGCTAAAACCTTTTCAACAATTGACAGACTCATGGGAAGGACAAGCACTACATCAACTGCAACGCGGGGAAATCTTAGCAGCAAGGATTATTTACTGCCATGGTATGGTAATGCCGAGAAGGTATTTAGCATAGGATCGATTGCACAGGTGTACGATATCAGGACAGGACGGACATTCAATATAAAGAGAACATATGGATATAACCATGCCGACTGTGAGACTTTAACCGCCAATGACACAAAAATAATGCTTGAAATATACGGCGGCAGTTGGAGTTGGGAAAGAAGACCGATAATTCTTACGGTAAACGGGCGAAAGATAGCCGCATCCATGGCTGGAATGCCTCATGCGGGTGTTGACAGTGCACCGGCTAATACATATGTCAAATCCAGAAGTGGAGGTTATGGAGGAGGAGACAACCTTGATGCTGTAAAAGGCAACAACATGAATGGCGTTTTTGATGTCCATTTCTTAAACAGCAAAACCCATGGAACCAGCCGTGTGGATTCAAACCATCAAAATGCTTTAAAAGAAGCTGCAAATTGGGCTGAGAAGAACGGTTTCTAAACACAGGGGGAAAACACAGGGGGACGGTTCTTCCGTGTCAAACATCGAAACATTGCAGGTTAAGGAGCTATGGCACTGAGTAATTAGTGTGAGGCTCCTTTTTTGCAATGTTTCTTAAACAAAAATTTGATATGAAACTTTAAGAAAAGGAGGAAGTTGTGAGCATATAGATTTTCATTAAAGAGGGGGCGGTGTTGTGAAAAAGGATTTTAACGTTCGCCAAATATGTTATATCACATTAACAAGCATCTTTTATTATAGCTATAATTTTTATTTATTACACATATAACCGAAATACAGATAATATTCAAATAGAAAATAAAGTATTTTGCCTTAGAAAAGCAATTGAAACTTATATAATGGAGAGTCAGGATCAGTACTTGACTTTCGGAGATGAAAAAACGATAGCTGGTGTAGATTTATTAATAATAAAACTTCAGGAAAGAATTAAATATAATGGCGAGGAGTATGGTCCATATTTAGAAAATTTTAATTATCTGGATTCACTCGGATGGGATTATTTTAAACCTTACAAATTTACTAAAATCACCATAGACTACAACGAGATTTCAGTAGATGTATTTATTGAACCTTCGGAAAAAGATATAATAGTATTTAAACAATAGCATCTAGTATTGTATGCTGGAAATCACTACATAACTAAAAGATATTATAATAATATAAAAAATGAAAGACGGTGGGGTCATGATGGAAATCAAAGGAAAATATAATACCGCCAGGGTCTTTAGCGACAATGTAGAAGAAGGGGCTATTGCACAGATAATAGAGCTATGCAACCAGGAATTTGCTAAAGACAGCATAATAAGGATTATGCCGGATACCCATGCTGGTGCCGGCTGTACCATTGGAACAACCATGACAATAAAAGATAAAATTGTTCCCAATCTGGTGGGTGTGGACATTGGCTGCGGGATGGAGACCATAAAGCTTAAAAATAAAAATATTGAGCTGAGCAAGCTGGATAAGGTTATCCATGAATATATTCCGGCAGGTTTTGATATTCGAAAAAAAGAGCACCCTTATGTAAAAAGCCTTGATTTGGAAGAGCTCATATGCAGAAAGGATGTTAATATAAATCGGGCGAAGCTGAGTATTGGAACACTGGGGGGCGGCAACCACTTTATTGAGGTAAACAAAGATGGAAATGGAAATCTATACCTTGTTGTACATTCGGGAAGCCGGCATCTTGGAAAGCAGGTTGCCCAATTCTATCAAGAACTTGGATACAAGGAACTGGTGGCACAAAGTGAAATTATTAAAGACCTTGTGGCAAGGCTTAAGGCACAAGGACGGGAAAAAGAGATACAAAAGGAAATAAAGAAGGTTAAACCCCCAAAGATCAACAAGCAGCTTGCTTATGTCCAAGGTAAATCCTTTGACAATTATCTTTCCGATATGAAACTGGTGCAAAAATTTGCGGTACTAAACCGCAAGGCGATTTTGGACGAAATTGTTAGGCGTATGGACTTCAAAATTGAGGAGCAGTTTACCACTATACATAACTATATCGACATTGATAATATGATTCTTCGGAAAGGTGCGATTTCAGCCCGAGAAGGGGAGAAAGTCCTGATTCCCATTAATATGAGGGACGGGAGCCTTATTTGCATCGGGAAAGGCAATAAGGATTGGAATTTTTCTGCACCCCATGGTGCGGGCAGGCTGATGAGCAGATCCAAGGCAAAGGAAGTAATATCCCTTAATGAGTTCAAAAAATCCATGGAAGGGATTTATTCAACAACGGTCAATAGGTCGACTATCGATGAATCTCCCATGGCTTACAAGCCTATGGACGAGATTATTGAAAACATCCGGGACACCGTTGAAATCACAGATATTATAAAACCTATATACAACTTTAAGGCAGCCGAGTGAGTATAGAGTTGTTGCTCTATACTCAATTGGTTGAAAACCAATTTCTTTGAAACACAAAAAAGATGCAGATTCTTCTTTAAACAAAAAACCATTTTTCTTCACATTTATTTAATACACGCATACCAGCCCTTATAATTGATGATAAAGGAAAATCCTGCTATAATAATAGATATGTTCAATAGCTTATAAACTGCAAATATGCATTTACCTGGGGGGCAAAAATTGATGTCAAAAAGGGTTATTATAGCTGTGACCTTATTGCTGCTGATGCTTTTGACATCCTGCAGCAGTGCAGAATCCTATAACAATAAAGGTAAGGACCTTCTTGAAAAAGGTGAATACGAAGAGGCAATAAATTATTTTGATAAGGCGTTGGAAAAAAATCCTGAGTCGGAGAGAACATACAGTAATAAAGGCCTCGCCCTGTACAAAATGGGGAAAATTGAGGAAGCTTTGGAATGCTTGGACAAGTCAATTAAGCTGAATCCTCAGTTTCCTGTTGCTCACAAAACCAAGGGAAATGTACTTTTTGCCGTTTCAAAATTTGAGGAAGCACTGGAATGTTACAACAAAGCCATCGATCTGGATTCAAAGTACGTACAGTGCTATAGTGACAGAGGAGTTCTGTATTACAAAATGAACAGGCTTCAGCCAGCTCTGGAAGATTTGGATAAGGCAATGGAGCTAGGCTTGAAAGCCGGAAACGAATATAATACAAGGGGTCTTATTCTGGACAGAATGGGAAATTACCAAGAAGCCCTTGAAATGTTTGATCGTGCCATTGAGTTGGAACCGGACAAAAGTACTGTCTATAGCAATAAGGCATTGACCCTGTGGAATGTCGGGGATAGAAGCGGGGCAATAAGTTGTGTCAACAAGTCAATTGAATTGGACGATAAAAATGCTGTTGCTTATGCAAACAAAGGGTTTATTCTTTGGAAGATGCAGAATAATGAAGAGGCTTTTAAATGTTTGTTTAAGGCGACTGAATTAAATATTGGGTATTGGGATGCCTATAACGATTTGGGTTTAATGCTACTTGAGGAGGGAGATAGCAGAAGGGCTATTGAAATGTTTGACAGGGCAATCCGGTGGAATAAATATTTCTATGAAGCCTATTTTAATAAAGCCAGTGCCTTGTCTATGATGAATAAACTTGAAGAAGCTCTTGAGAACTGTGAGATGGGATTAGAGATTGCACCGGATAGTGCTTTTGGTCTTGGCATAAAAGCAAATATGTTGGCTCTTATGGGAAATTTCCAGGAGTCAATAGAAATAAGCAACCATGCCATTGGAATTGATCCTAATGAGGTAAATGCATATCTTGCAAGATCAAATGCGTATATTGGCATGGGCAAGTTTAATGAAGCTATGGCTGACTGTAACAAAGCTTTGGAGATACTGCCCGATTGCCACACAGCATACTCAAATAAAGCAATCGCATTATACCAAATGGGACATTTTGATGAGGCTATGAAAGAATGTGATAGGTCCATAGAGGTAATGCCTCATCAGGTTGAAGCCTATTTAATTAAAGCAAGTTTTTTAACCGAAAGCACAAGATTTGAGGAAGCCCATACTCTGTGCAAGAAAATTTTTGAAAACAATATAGGCGATCCAACCGCTTATTGCGTCATGGCAAATACATTAATTGGTCTGAGAGAGTATGACGAAGCAATAGACTACTGCAATAAGGGATTGGAAATACATTCCGAATTTTATCCGCTGTATATAAATAAAGCCAATGCATTATATAATCTAAAGCGTTTCAGTGAGGCTGCAAAAGCTTGTGAAAAAGCGATAAAAATAGATTCAACTGAGGTTATAGCCTATAAAATCAGAGCCTATTCATTGTTTGAACTAGGAAAGTATAGTGAGGCTACAGAGGTTTTGGAGGAGGCTCGGAAAATTGCTCCCAATGATGAAGAAATAAAGGATGCTTTAAAAGAACTGAAATAATTGATTGGATATAATGTGTTTTACCAAGTATAATAAACAGACAACTCATTTTTTGCCCAAGATATAATGTCAAAAAAAAGGATTATTCTAAAACATGTCGAATTATTTATTATATATAGGAAAATGGAAACTGCAAGTTATTGCCAAAAGATGAATATCATATATTTTATGCACTTCAGAAAAAAATTAAACTAGTTTAGCTAAAGCTGAGCATCAGGGCATCAGTGAATGATTGCACAGTTGCTGAAGTTAGAAAGAATATTCCCATTTATAAAAGATATAGTCTTTAATTTTAAGTAAAATCAAAAAGCGGAGGTATATGTAATGAAAGTATTTAGGTATTGTCTTATGCTTATATTCCTTTGTTTTTCCCTTGCTTTAAGTGGCTGCATTGGAAAAATAAATTCCTACTCTGAAGACGAAGGCAATAAGGTGAAGGCTGCTGAAATTGATGAACCCACCGAGGAAGTTGAGATAAAATTCTGGACCTATAACAGTGGATGGGCTCGAATGATAAAAAGTTTTGAGACAATTCATCCCAAAATACGGATTGAGCTTGAAAAATTTGATTTTGAAGAGATTAGTACAGAGTATAAAAAAGCAATTATGTCGGGAAACGGACCGGACATATTACTCTTAGACAGTGCTTACTATAATGAATATACAACCGGGGAATACTTCGAGGATCTGCAAAAAGAGCCTTATTTGGCAGGTAAATATGAAAAGGATTTTCCCAAAGACATATGGGAGAGTAATAAATCTCTTGACGGTAAAAGCTTAATATCAATGACATTTTTGACATCCCCTGTTGTAACGTATTATCGTGCTGATGTCATGGAAGAAAATGGACTTCCATCAGAACCTGACGAATTTGGACATTTTATTGAAAAACCGGAAAACCTTATTGCAATTGCAAAAAAGCTAAAGGTTAATGATCAGTATATATTTCAGACGCCTGCGGATCTTATAAACTTGTTGGGTTCTGCCACAGGAGTTTTTGATAAAGACTTAAACTTTGTCAGAGACTCAAGTATGTATGTAGAGATTATGGATATATCAAAGCAGGCATATAAATCCGGTTATGTACTGGGAATAGATTTATGGAGTGAAGTTGGGAAAGAAGCAATTAAGGATGACAAGCTGGTTATGATATTTAGTATGGGCTCATGGGGAACCGGAACCCTACAGGATATTGCACCGGAGCAAGCCGGTAAATGGAGAGTTGCAAAACCTCCGTTGGGATTGACAGCATGGTATTCAGATACAAAACTTGCAATTAACTCACAGAGTAAGAACAAAGAATGGGCGTGGTTGTTCCTTGAATATGTTGTAACGCAACAGGAGGGCGGCGAAAACGTAGACATGATTTCGGGATATCTGCCTGCCAGGAAAAACATGAAAATAATGCTCAGAGAAAACAAATTTTTTGGAGATCAGCTTACTCAACCATTGTTTGAAGAGTTGGCAATGAATATGGTTCAGTACAGGCAGAGTCCATTAGACAATAAAGTTCTTGAAATATTCAATGAAAGGATATTTAATGCGATTGAGAATGATATGGACTCTAAGAAAGCTATAAAGGAAATAGCCGATGAGATTGAAAGTACTGTAGCCGAGGAAAGGAAAGCTTTACTAAAATAGATTTAGCGGGTAAAATTTATATATTATTTTATGTTCAAGGAGTTGTAGATGTGATGATTACCACGGTAGCTCTAAATCCTGCATTGGATAAGATATATTTTGTTGATGGGTTTGAAGCAGGTAAAATGTACAGGGTTCGAGAAATGATTGAATCCGCCGGTGGTAAAGGTGTAAATGTTGCCCGTGTGGCTAAAACCCTAGGAGAGGATACTGTAGCAATAGGTTTTAAAGGAGGGGCTGCGGGAAGTTGGATCGAGGCACAGCTTAAAAAGCTTGGTGTTCGAACCAGATTTGTTGAAGTTAAGGGGGAAACCAGGACAAATAATAACATTATTGATAGAAACAGGAATACTGAAACGGAAATACTCGAGATGGGTCCGATTATTAGTAGTGTTGACATGGGCAGATTCCTACAGATATATAAAGAAACACTGGAATACTCTAAAGGGGTTGTTTTATCAGGAGGACTGCCTCAGGGCATACCCGTTGATTATTATAAGACATTGATAGAGGTGGCAAAGCTTTATAAGCTCCCCATAATACTTGATGCCAGTGGAGAAGCGTTGAGTGAAGGCATGAAAGCAAAGCCCTATATGATAAAGCCGAATTTAAGGGAACTGGAGAATCTGGCAAAAAGGAATTTGACAAAAACCAGTGATATTTTGGAGGTTTGCAGGGAAATCATAAGCTTGGGTATTGAGGTTGTAACGGTCTCCATGGGCAAAGAGGGGGCAATCCTGGTTTCGGATAATAAATGCATAAGGGCTAAGGCTCCTGCTGTAACGGCTATTAATTCTATAGGTTCCGGAGATGCGATGGTTGCTGGTCTTGCAGTGGGACTTGTTAGAAAAAAAACGCTGGAAGAAAGCCTTAGACTGGCAATGGCTTGTGGTGTGGGCAATACACAATTTGTTGAAATTGGTGTCGTTGATAAAGACAAAGTTGAGGCACAGCTCAATAGTATAGAAATAGAAATGCTCAATTGAGCTGTATAATAAAGTAACCATAACTGTATAATAAAATAACCGTGTTTGTAAAAAGCAGATATAGCACATATTGACGATATATGTGTTATATCTGCTTTTTATCTGTGCTTGCAAGACTTAAGTTTTTTCTATATTTTTCTTCACCTTTATGTAATCATTCTAAATCTATAATCACTCTTGATTGCAGCATTACTTTAACTATATAATAAATTAGAATAAAAAATAAAACTTTATCATAAATACAATTTGTCAGCTAAGGTTTATGGAAAAACCATTACTGGTTTTTAATATGGATTTAATACTATATGGAGGAATAAAATGTCGGATATTATTTCAACACTAATAAAAGAATTTAATCTAAAGCCTTTTCAAGTACAAAACACTGTAAAACTCATTGATGATGGAAACACCATACCGTTTATAGCTAGATACAGAAAGGAAATGACAGGCGAGCTGAACGATCAGGTGTTAAGAGAGCTTCATGAAAGACTCATATATTTGAGAAATTTAGAGGCAAGAAGACAGGAGGTAAAGCACCTCATTGAAGAGCAGGGGAAGCTTACAGAGGAAATTTCCATGAACCTATTAAAGGCTGTTACCCTTCAGGAGATTGAGGACATATACAGACCTTTTAGACCTAAGAGAAGAACGAGGGCAACCATTGCAAGAGAAAAAGGCCTAGAACCTCTGGCAAAGCTTCTTTTTAATCAGGACAGTAAAGAAGGTAGTGTGCCGGATTTGGCAATACCCTTCATCAATCCGGAAAAAGGGGTTAATACAGTTGAGGAAGCTTTAAATGGGGCTATGGATATAATAGCCGAGGACATATCGGACGATGCAGAAATTAGAAAAGATATAAGAGATATGTTTGTGAAGCAGGGCATTGTTATATCGAAGGCGAAAACAGAAGAAGATTCGGTCTACAGAATGTATTATGATTTCTCCGAACCGGTATCAAAGATAGCCGGGCATAGGGTGCTTGCAATAAACCGAGGAGAAAAGGAGGACTTTCTAAAGGTTAAGATTGATGTTCCTTCTGAAAGGATAATTGAATATTTGAAAGCCCGTTTGATAAAAAAACCGCGGTCAATAACCTCAGAATATGTTGAGAGGGCACTGGTAGATTCATACGATAGGCTTATATCCCCATCTGTTGAGAGAGAAATCAGAAATATACTTACAGAAATGGCACAGGAGAAGGCAATGAAGGTTTTTGCCGCCAATCTTAAGAACCTTTTACTTCAACCCCCTGTAAAGGGAAAAACTGTTTTAGGGCTTGACCCGGCGTACAGAACAGGATGCAAGATTGCGGTGGTGGATGATACCGGAAAGGTATTGGCAACTACCGTTATATACCCGACACCACCCCAGAACAAGATTGAAGAATCAAAAAAGATTTTAAAGCATCTCATAGAAAAATACAATGTTGATATAATTTCAATAGGCAATGGAACAGCTTCTAAAGAATCGGAGATTTTTGTGGCCGATCTTTTGAAGGATATTGAACGAAAGGTATATTATATGGTGGTCAGCGAATCGGGGGCGTCGGTTTATTCTGCTTCAAAGCTTGGTGCAGAGGAATTTCCAGACTTTGATGTGGCACTGAGAAGTGCCGTATCTATAGCCAGAAGGCTCCAGGATCCCTTAGCGGAGCTGGTAAAGATTGATCCTAAAGCAATAGGTGTGGGTCAGTATCAGCATGACATGAACCAAAAGATTTTAGGAGAGACTTTAAAGGGTGTAGTGGAGGACTGCGTGAATAGCGTTGGGGTTGATCTTAACACGGCATCGTCTTCACTTTTATCCTATATTTCCGGAATAAACTCCGCAATTGCTAGAAACATTGTGGAATTCAGAGAAGCCAACGGCAGATTTACAGAAAGAAAAGAGCTTAAAAAAGTAAAAAAACTTGGAGAAAAGGCTTATGAGCAGTGTGCCGGTTTTCTCAGAATACCGGAAGGGAAAAACATTCTTGATAATACTTCGGTGCATCCCGAGTCTTATGATGCGGCTAAAAGACTTTTGGAGATTTTAGGATACAGCCTTGAGGATGTGAGAGAAAAAAGACTTTCGGATCTTAAGAAACAAGTTGAGGAAAGAGGAGTTTCCAGTATTGCCGAACAACTGGCGATAGGGCTGCCTACTCTTCGGGATATAATAAATGAGCTATTAAAGCCGGGACGGGATCCCAGAGATGAGCTTCCTAAGCCCGTGCTTTTGACCGACGTGCTCAACATTGAGGATTTAAGACCGGGTATGGTGTTATCGGGCACTGTCAGAAATGTTGCCGATTTTGGTGCATTTATCGATATAGGAGTTCACCAGGATGGACTGGTTCATATATCCGAAATGAGTGATAAATATGTAAGAAACCCAATGGATGTTGTGTCAGTGGGAGACATTGTAAAGGTTAAAATTCTAGATGTGGATGTCGCAAGAAAAAGAATTTCAATGACCATGAGGGAAATTGATTAAATTGTCAATAATTATACTTGAATTATTATAATAAAGTTTTGAGGGAAGGTTGCGACATGATTAGAGTAGTTGGCAGCGTCAGAAGGCTTGTAAAAAGACCGGATATAGTTCTGGCTTTTAGCTTGGCTACATTTGTTTATTGCTTTATTGAGTACATATTGGTATTCCCTATAATTTCTGGGATTCGCTCCATTGGCGGCGGAAATTTTATGGATAACATTATGCATTTTATACAACTTATAATAGGTTTTTTCCTAAATCCTAGATATCTTTTGTATGGACTGGGAGGAGTTTTATTTATAGGTTTGGTGCTGGGGTTTGTTTCGTCAGGATGCTTATATATGTTAAATAATTTTCTCGCGAAAAGGAAGAAAATTAAGTTAGAGTTTTTTAAGGGTGTGAAGAAGCATTTTTTTAGGCTTTCAATAGTATCTTCCGTACAGGTTCTGTCCAGTATTTTGTTTTTTGTGTTTATGATGGTGGTGTCGGTGCCGGCTGTGGCTGTTACTAGATCGTTCCTTGGAGGGAATACCGATCTTCTGGCATTAACCGTTTTGTTTGATATTATTACTTTGCTGGTGTTGTTCTTCGGCTTTATGTTTTTTAGGATATACATGTTTTCCTGGTTTCCGGCAGTTTTGAATTTTACCGACAGACATTTTTCCATCGGCAAATATGCGGCAGACACCTACTTTTGGAATATTGTTGTGCGGCTTATGCTGCTGGATATTGCTTTTATATTATTTGAGTATGCAATGATATATTTCAATTCGTTGCTTCCAATGGGCGGAGCAGCAAGCCTTTTAAGGATTGTATTACTACTTTTTACAAACTGGATTTTCAAAACCCTGTTTGTTATTGCATTAACAATAATGATCTTCTCAAGATTTCTGGCATTTAAAGAGAAAGTGAGTCAAGCATGAGTCTTGGGTGGGGGTGTATTAAAGAAATGTGAAATCCCACTAAGTAAAAGCTCAAGGGCATCGAGCCCTTTCACTTTTTGGTCATTTCACTTCGTGAAATCCCACTAAGTAAAAGCTCAGGGGCATTGCCCCCTCGCTTTTTAATCTTTTCACTTCGTGGGGATGGATGTTTTCCTTTTATTGTCATACTATATCGCAAAGTTATGCTTACCTATGACTTTTATGATTTTTCTCGACCAAATCCATTTGCTGGTTGCTGTATTCGGATTATAATAGTATATGGCTCCTCCCGAAGGATCCCACCCGTTTAAAGCATCTCTTGCTGCCTTATAAGCGGTGGCATCTGGGGCAAGGTTTATTTGGCCGTCAGCTACGGCATCAAAGGCTCCGGGCTGATAAATAACCCCGGCTATAGTTTTTGGAAATCTGCTGTCTCTTGTTCTGTTGAGGACTACTGCCGCGACTGCTACCTGGCCTATATAAGGTTCACCCCGTGCTTCTCCGTAAATCAGGTGTGCTAAAAGGTTTAGGTCTTTATTGCCTGTTGGCTGAGCGGCGGCTGTTTGGGCTTTTCCAGTGGGAAGCCCTAAAGCTGCTAATGTTTCCGGTCCTGCAATTCCATCCACCTTCAGACCGTTTTTTATTTGAAATTTACGAACCGCCGAATAGGTTTTATAGCCGTATATTCCATCAATTTTGCCTTTGTAATACTTCCATATTGCCAGCTTGTACTGAATATCTTTAACTTCCTGTCCGGTAGAGCCATAATAGGATAGTGCAGCCCGGCTGTATCCGTAGAGGTTGGATATTTCATCCCTGAATATAATAGATGTACTCAAAAGTGTTGATATGGCTATTGCCAAGATAACTAAAAAAACAATTCTTTTATGCAAAGTGATTCTCCTTTTCAAAAAAATATTAATAAATATTTTTTTATCAGACAAAGTTATTTTGTCTATTTTGGATTCGAATTATTATTAGTGGAAAAAATTAATATTTTTTTAAAGGGAGTTTCTCTCTTGTCAAAACATTATTGGGAATCTAGGAATGTGAAGAAAAATAATATGTACCCGAAACAACCAAAAGCGAGGGGGGGACAGAAAGCCCCTTCGCTTTTATATGGTTTTTTGCGGTGAACGGAATTGTTCCTCTATTATCTCTGATACCAGAAGGTATATAAGTATTATTAACAAAAAATCATCGTCAATATGTTCTTGGATGAGCAGAAATATCAAGCCAAGAAGAATTATTTCATCAGCCTGTAGCCTGCGCGTAAACATTCCCGGTTTAGATGTATTTCTGGTGCTTTCCTGCAGGTCAGGCGAAGCTACTTCATCTTTTTCATTTGGCAGAGGAATACTATCTATATCCTTTGGGAGGCTCCTTGATTTATCGTTTTCATAGTCAGATGGTTGTGGGATGTTTTCGCCAGCAGAAGCACTGTATTTTCTAAATCTTGGATCTCTTCTATATATCATTGTAGTGCTCCTTTCACATTGTATTTTCTGTATCAGCCATTAATTTGGTTAGCTGAGTCATTTGAAAAAGCCTGATACAGTTTCCTAATTTTTTCTGTCTGTTATTATTCAAAAAGGGTCTTATAGCAGTTAGCAGATTGATTCTAGGATCGCTCATGTTTTGCATCGTATCCATTATGGTTTTTATCGTCCTCATCATTTCTGCATTGTTCTGAAAGTTATTTTTGCTGGTTTCCTCATTTTTTACCTTTAGTTTAGGTATAGAGTCAATGGTGTTTGTATTGCTCTCATCTTTAACCTTTTGCACTTCTGTATCGGCAGATGTCGTAGTTGACTGATCTTTACCATTGGAATCAGCAAGCAAAGACAGTAAGCTGGAGAGATTTTCCGATGCTTTTTCATTACCGCCTAACATTTCTGAAATTTGCTTTAGTTTTTTATTGAAATCATCATTCATTCCTGTTTGTTCCCCCCTTAACTGCCCTTGTTTTTCAACTCAAGCATAAAAACACAGGGCATATTTTTATTTCTTTTCTAGAAAACTCTTGAGTTTGCCGACAATTTCATCTCCTCGATCCCCTAAAAGCTGTGCAAGGTTATTGAGATCGGTATCGTTAATTTTTTGCCGGATTTCACTCTTATTGATGTTTAGTTTTTCAAGCTTTGATTCATCAAACTCATTAATTTTTTGCAGCAATTCGTCCCTGTCTATTTTGTCTAGTTTTCTTGCTAAATCGTCTACATTTCCGTTTTGTAGCATATCTATTGCTGTATTGATTTTTTTCTGGAGCATCTTTTCATCCATTTTTCCGAACAGTTCAGATATTTTCTTACTAAGATCACTCATGAAACACAATCCTTTCAATTAAATATTTGTAAAATCAGTGTTTTTTAGCATAACAAATTTAAAGCATTTGAAAATGTTAAAAATGCAAGAAAAGCTCAAGGGACTTCTAGCCTCTTTTGCTTCTGCAAGACTTTAATTTGTAAAATTGTGACTGCTAAAAACTTGTGCAAAGTAAAACTTCATGTAGTTTTTTTCTCCTGAATTGTTTTCTAATTTAATTTGTATTTAGAAATTACTGAAAATAGAACCTTTAAGACAAAAAAAAATAAAGGGAAGAAAGATTAGCAATAAAAGAGTTTAAGGAATACAAGAATAAAAAACAGCAAAGAATCATTGCATTCATCCATGGTGTGTTTGCAGCCTCCAATTGGTCTGCTGTCATAAAACAGCAAAAGAAAGACCAGTATAAAGAATAAAATATTAGAATTGCTTTTTTTAATTTCTTTAGACATAATAGTTTCACCTCCTGACCTGTTATAATGTCGTATATTAACATAATATTCATTGGGAACTGGAATGTTGCAGGACTTTAAAAAAAATTGTGTAATTAACCTAAGATAAGGGTAATATGGAAAGTAGGCAATATAATAAATAATCCCCGGGAGGTATTTTATGAGGAGTGGTATTATTTATTCCAATGAGAAAAAATTTGAACATGATGTATTAAAAAGTGAACTTCCAGTGGTGGTATATTTCTATTCGGACGGCTGTCCTCACTGTGGCTATTTTGAACCGATGTTTGAAAGGATGGCTCAAATCCATGGTGAAAAGATGAGATTTGTTAAAATTCAACGTCAGGAAAACCGACATTTGTCGGAAAGCATGAGTATCAAAAGCAGTCCCACTGTTCTGTTTTTTAAAGATGGTCAGGAGGTTTGCTCGAGATTAAACGGCTATATTGGAAAATTAGAAATTGCAGGCAAGATAGAAAGTATTATTGGAGATACTTGCCAAGGAAAGGAAAGGGAAAAAGTATACTGCGATATTTTAATAATTGGAGGAGGACCTGCGGGACTGACGGCGGCTATTTATTCTGCAAGATCTAGGCTTTATACTGTGGTTCTTGAGGAAGGACTGGTGGGTGGTCAGGTGTCTACTACTTTTCATGTTGAAAACTATCCCGGCACCAATGGGGTGGTTAGGGGAATGGACTTGATGGAAAACATGAAAAGACAGGCGATTGGATTTGGGGCACAGATAGACGAGCTCAAAGGAATATCCGAAATTAGCCTGGAAGGAGAAGAAAAGTACATATCCACCACGGATACCGACTATTATGCCAAGGCTGTAATAATTGCAACCGGCACAGCACCGAGAAAGCTTCCAGCTGATGGAGAAAAGGAGTTAAGGGGCAGGGGGGTGCACTACTGTGCCACATGTGACGGAGCATTGTATCATGATGCAAAGGTTTTGGTAGTAGGTGGCGGTAATTCTGCGGTTGAGGAAGCTGTATTTTTAACCCGGTATGCAAAGCATGTAACTATGGTTCATCAATCGGATCAGTTTACTGCATCTAAGGGTGCACAGAATGAGGTTTTCAAAAACCCCAACATCAGTGTAATTTGGAATTCCCAAGTAAAAAAAATAAATGGTGAAAATTTTGTAAAAAGCGTTATAATTGAAAATCTTAAGACTGGGGATAAAAAAGAAATCGAGACCGATGGAATATTTGTCTATATTGGAATGCAGCCAAAAACAGAAATTTTCAAGGGAAAAGTCGATATGGATGAAAGCGGACATATTATTGCGGATGAGGACATGGTTACTAATATCCCCGGGGTTTTTGCCGCGGGAGATGTTAGAAGCAAAAAAGTGAGGCAGATTGCTACTGCGGTTGGGGATGGGGCAATAGCAGGAATCATGGCAGAAAGGTTTATAGCTGGACGATAGAGGTGTTATAAGCGAAAAACAGGGATCAGGTTGTTGAAAAATTTCTGTTTAGAATATACAATTAAGGGGAAATATAAACTAAGTGAGGAAAATGATTATGTACGATATTATAATAGTTGGAAAAGGACCGGCAGGTATTTCTGCTTCTTTATATACCGCAAGGGCAAATTTAAAGACCTTGGTAATAGGTAAGGGCGACAATGCTCTTAAAAAAGCAGAAAAAATAGAAAACTACTATGGCTTTTCACAGCCCATAAGAGGAAAAGACCTTTTAAGTGAGGGTGAGAAGCAGGCGGCAAGGCTCGGGGTGCAGATTGTTGAGAATGAAGTAATAAGTATAGAAAAAAACGATTTTTTTGAGGTGTTGACCCCGGATAACAGTTATGCTTCCAAGTCTGTTCTTATGTCCACGGGGCAGCCATTGAAAAAGGTCAGGATAGAGAATCTTGAACTTTTCGAAGGAAAAGGAGTGAGCTATTGCACCACCTGTGACGGTTTTTTTTACAACAATCTTAAGGTCGGGGTTGTGGGCTATAAAGATTTTGTGGTGCATGAAGCTATTGAACTGGAATCATATACAAAGGACATAACAATATATACAAACGGAAAAAAGCTTGAACTGTCGGAACAGTACGCAGAAACATTAAAAAGATTCAAAGTAAGTACTAAAGAGATTTACAGGATTGATGGAGGAGAGTTCCTTCAGAAGATTTTTTTTAAGGACGGAACAAGTGAAGACATAGATGGACTGTTTATTGCTTATGAGAGTCCTTCGAGCGTTGATTTTGCGAGGAAGCTTGGAATTATAGTAGATAATAACTCCATTGTTGTCGACAAAAACCAACAGACTAACATAGACGGTCTGTTTGCCGCAGGAGATTGCACAGGTGGTTTCAAGCAGATTGCAACGGCTGTGGGACAGGGTGCTTTAGCAGGTAAGAAGATTATTGAATATGTTAAAAGTCTTTAAACTTGCAGGATGTACTAAACAACTGTGAAGAAAAGTATTTCAGAAACTTAAGTTTCGCAAGTAAAGAGCCTGTAACTCTAATTAATAAAGGAGGAGAGACCATGGAAGTTAAAGTTTATTCTACACCAACATGTCCATATTGTACTATGGCAAAAAAATACCTCGATTCAAAGAATGTTAAATACGAGGAATACGATGTTTCGCAGGACAGAAACGCGGCAACTCAAATGATAGAAAAGTCCGGACAAAGGGGTGTTCCGGTACTGGAAATTGACGGCAACATAGTTATTGGTTTTGATAAAGAAAGAATTGACGGTTTAATTGGATAGTACCTTAACAGGAGTACATTCTGTGAAGGTAGCGGCGGGTGGAGAGTGAAGAAAAATATGGAAGGAGCTTGAGTTTCTTCTACATTTTTCTTCACATTTATTAGTGGGATTTTACGAAGTGAAATGACCCAAAAGCGAATGGGCTCGAAACCCATGAGCATTTTATTATATGCACCTGTTGCTTCACGGTGAAATCATGAAGGAAGATTAAGCCATGGCATAAATTACAGATAAACTTTATTGAGCCTTTGTAGTAAGAT
>JGI24710J26742_10001093_pt1 | contig 25163 bp, 22 predicted proteins | sample BioPla2DNA2_FD_26742 | JGI IMG/M metagenome (IMG submission 26742) | reverse complement strand
ACTGGAATGAAAAATATCCGTGAAACTGTTTTATTCCCAAGGGACAGGCGAAGGTTGGCCCCATAATCCACCTTTTTTAAAAAAAAATAATATATATAAAACGCCTGGTTATTTATAAACAATTTTAAAAAAAAAAGTATTCAAAGATTTTCTTTGGAATCTAATCCGTTCCAACTTCGCTTAAATTTTATTTTTTCTTATGGGAATTGGTATTAATGAAAAAATATGACATTGCTGTGGTCGGAGCCGGACCAGCAGGATGTATGGCAGCCATTCAAGGAGCGCAGCAGGGAAATAAAGTAATCGTCCTGGAAAGAAATGATATGATTGGACGTAAACTCCTTTTAACAGGAAATGGAAGATGTAATCTTACTAATTCCTCATCATTAGAAGTTTTTATTGAGAAATTCGGGAAAAATGGTTCTTTTTTTCGGGATGTCTTCAGTGAATTTTCCAATCAGGATTTGATGAATTTTTTCGAAAAATATGGTCTAAAACTAAAAGAAGAAAAAGATGGACGTGTGTTCCCAGTCACTGAAAAATCCAAATCAGTAGTGTATGTTCTATTAAATGTTTTGAATGAGTATGATGTGGATGTATGCTTCAATTATCGTCTTGAACATCTTCAAAAGGTATCTGATATCTTTAAACTTATATCAACAAAAAAAGAAGTGGTCGCTGCACAATCAGTTATTTTAGCCACTGGTGGAGTTACTTACAAATTTACGGGTTCTACTGGGGATGGTTTTAGAATTGCTGAAACATTCCAACACCAAGTGACCAGTCTACAACCGGGGGGTGTTCCTTTGCGTGTGGGTGAAGCATGGGTGCATGATCTAAAAGGTGTTACCNTGGAAAATGTTGGGCTGAGCATAGGCTATGGCAATAAAAAGAAATTTTTATCCAGTGGAAACCTTCTTTTAACACATTTTGGTGTTTCAGGACCAGTTATTCTTGATAATAGTAACATGATTGTGGAACTGATTGGCGTGCACGGTGATCTTCAGTTATATATTGATTTTGTACCTGAAATCAGTCTGGAAGCTTTGGGTGTCTGTTTGGTTGAAGACTTCCAGAAACAGAGCAAGAAGAGTTTGAAAACTTACCTGACCAATCACCTCCCTAACAGTATGATCGATCCCATATTAAATAACATGTCNATTGATCCCAAAAAAAAGTTGAACCAAGTAACGAAAAAAGAGAGATTGAGTTTACTGGAAATATTAAAAGGCCTGCCTTTAACACTATGTGGATATCTTTCCATTGATAAAGCCATGGTCACATGTGGTGGAGTATCTCAAAGGGAAATAAATCCCCGGACAATGGAGTCAAAACTTGTTGGGAATTTATTCTTTGCTGGTGAAATAATTGCGGGATGTGGTGGTAGCGGGGGATATAATTTGCAACAAGCATTTTCGACTGGTTATGTTGCTGGAAATAGTGCAGTGAAGTTGAAAAAAAATTAAACGTATGGAAAATCTTTAGTTCCCCAAAAATAACTATCCTAGTTATTCCTTATTCACTTTTTTTATATACTCTTCAATGGGACGGGTGGAGAAGTAAAGCACAATTACGGCACCAATTAACCATGTGAAATTGTTTACAATATGTTGTGCAGAAGTTCCTGATGATGGTTCAATGATTTCGAAGGCAAAAAGGGGAACTAAGGCAAGATAAACTATTATAAGAGATACGGTTATGGCCTTTCTGATTTCGCCAGTGTTGAAGGGTGAAGTTCCGGACATGTAATTAGTAATGAGCATTATGCCGAAAAATGTCACCAGCCCCAAGGAGACAAATAACCATTGCAATGGTATTCCCAGCAAGGTGATTAGTAGTGGAATAACTGCCAGGTCCAGAACACCTAAAACGGAAATCATTTTTAGTGCATTTTTCCAGTTCTTCTCATTGGAATGACGAACCTTTCGAACAAGGTTATCTCTTTCTTTAATTGCTTTTATTCTCTCTTTGTCCATCCAGTCAGATCTTTTTTCAAGTTCTTCGTTTATAGTCTCTAATTTTTGAATTTTAACAAGATTTAGTTGGTTGATATCTTTTTCTAGATTAAGTTTTTCCTGTTGAAGTTCGTGAACGAAATTCTCTAAATCGTTTTTTTCTTCCACTGTCATGATAAAATTCTCCGTGAGGAATAAGATTCAATGGGATTATAATCACCATTATATGTATAAGATATTATTAGTTGATTAATATATTAAATTTTTATATGAAAAAAGATAGTTAAACGGTCATGATTTTTTTTGGTGTTAAATAAGACAAAGAAACATTAAAAAATTTTACGAGAAATAGTTAAACCTATTGCTATGCCTATGAATGATGCTTTCCAATTTCTATTATTAGATGATTAAAAACTAGTGTGAGATTATATGATAAAAATCGTTTACGATATCAAAGTTTATAGGGAAGGTCTAAGAGATATTGTTAAAGAAGATGATGTTGTAGTGGAGTTGGGATGTCATGTGGGAAATTCAACTCGCATAATATCCCAGATGGCACCATATGGTAGAATTATATCTCTTGATAAAAGTTCCCAGTCAGAGGAGAAGATGCAAGAACTTACAAAAGAAGAGGGAAGTTTAATAGAATTTATTAAGGGTGATGTTCGACTCCATGAAGTTTTGGAGGAAGTAGCTGAAAAAGTTAATAAAATAGGGGGTTGTGATGTCCTATCAATTGATCTGGGTGGGGGTTACCATCCGGACACTGCATTTAAAGTTTTCTTCATTTGGTCATCAACTTTAAAACCTCGTGAAACCATAATTAGAAATAGAGGCCTTTTAGATTTCATTCACTCGTCAACAAGCTCTGAGATTATCAATTCCAACTATGGGTGGTTAGAGTCATGTGGCGATGATGGTATCCCCACTAGATTAAAAGAATTAAAACTCTGGTCCCCTAAACTTTAAAAAGGAGGGTGTTCATGATAGGGAAAAAAATCAGGATTGAAAGAATAATCAACCGAAAAACTGGTAGATGTGTTATTGTTCCAATGGACCATGGAGTTTCCGTTGGACCTGTGGAAGGAATAGTAAAAATGGCTGAAACCATTGATGAAGCTGCCAGTGGCGGGGCCAATGCAGTTATAATGCATAAGGGAATGGTTGGTAGTGGTCACCGTGGTTACGGGAGAGATATTGGATTAATTATTCACCTATCTGCCAGCACTGCCCTGGGTCCAGATCCTGATCATAAAGTACTGGTGACTTCTGTTGAGAAAGCAATTCAGATGGGTGCAGATGCAGTATCCGTTCACGTAAACGTGGGATCAGAGATGGAACCTGACATGTTAATGCATCTAGGTAGTATTTCTGAAATCTGTGATGATTGGGGCATGCCCCTAATTGCCATGATGTATCCCAGAGGTAAAAAAATCGATGATGAACACCACCCCGATGTGGTGAAACTAGCATCCCGTGCCGGTGCAGAACTGGGCGCAGATATTATCAAAACAAATTACACTGGAGACCCTGATACATTCAAAGAAGTGATTGATGGATGTCCTGTTCCACTGGTAATTGCAGGAGGACCTCGCGTGGAAACTGACCGTGAGCTTCTGGAAATGGTGAAAAATGCAGTTGATGTTGGTGGAGCTGGAGTAGCAATAGGCAGGAACATTTTCCAAGCACCATCCCCCCATAAAACTACTAAAGCCATTGCTGAGATTGTTCACAATAATTTGGACGTGGACGAAGCACTTAAAATTCTAAATGGATAAATCAATACCATGAAATTACACTATTTAATTCCATTGAACTATAATATTCCCAATTGAATGAATAGAACATAAGGGCTGTTATTATATCAGAATACTCCGTGACTTAATCAAAACAATGATATGACGGCATGATGAATCTGATGAGATAAGTTAATGGAATGATATTATTTAAAATTATGATTAGAAGGTTATAGTTATGAAATTTGCATGGGTAATGGCTGAAGGTAATGTTTGGGATAAAAAAAAGCAATTTATCACCACTGCATTAGAATCAGGTGTAGACCACATCGTAGACTTCACAGATGTGGATAACATACGAAGATTAGGTAATGTGAAAATGATTTCTGACACTGACGGTTCGGACATTGTAATGGTGGGCCGTAACAGTGAAGGAGATGGCACCCTTAAAATACCTGATGATTTATCTGAATCAAAAGATCTTGCTGCTGTGAAAAGATTAAAAAGAATGGATAAAAAGGTATCAGCCTATGTTGAGATCACCAGTAAAAAACATGAACAACTAGCCAGAATATTGGGGCAATATGCTGATTATCTCATTTTGATGGGTCGAGACTGGAAAGTTATTCCCTTAGAAAACATAATAGCCGATCTACAGGGAGAAAAAGTGAAAATTATTGCAGCAGTATCNGACTATGATGAAGCTAAAGTGGCCCTGGAAACTCTGGAACATGGGACTGACGGAGTTTTGCTATGTCCACAAGAAATTAGTCAGATAAAAAAGGTAGCTGAGTTAATTGGGAAATTGCAGAGTGAAAGTTACCAGATGAAAATAGCCACCATTACCCGGGTTGAACCAGTTGGTATCGGTGACCGAGTTTGTGTGGACACATGCTCTATGATGCATTTAGGAGAAGGTATGCTAGTAGGTTCATACTCACAGGGACTGTTCCTGGTGCACAGTGAATCGATGGAAAGTGAATACGTTGCATCACGACCTTTCCGGGTTAACGCTGGGCCAGTTCATGCCTATGTTATGACTCCTGGTAACAAAACCAAATACCTTTCTGAACTGGAAACTGGAGATGAAGTGCTCACCGTGGATCAGGAAGGTACCACCAAAATTGCCATAGTGGGTCGAGTTAAAATTGAGAAAAGGCCACTAATGCTGGTGGAAGCCGAATATGATGGAGTCATCCTGCGCACCTTGCTCCAGAATGCTGAAACCATCCGTCTGGTAACCGAAGATGGCCAACCAAAATCAGTGGCAGAACTAAAATTAGGAGACAAAGTAATGGTCTACTTGGATCCCAATGCACGGCACTTTGGAATGGCCATCAAAGAGAGTATTATTGAAAAATAATAAAAGAAAACCTTTTATATATTTTTTCAACCTTTTAAAATCCCTTAAAACTCCCCTCATACTGCAAAACATTGAATTCAATTAATTTTTTTATCTAAATTACATTATTCAATAAATAATACTGGTTTCCGAATTGACCATAGGATAATTTTCCATTTTTATAATTCCAATCTTGTTTTAATGGCAATCAAGTATCGTTGAAGAGGGTTTGCATGGTGTTGAAATACCAGATACTGGTGGATAAAAAAAGGAACTAAAATTTCAAGGAGATACTTGTTGCATATCTGCCTTTTAACACCAATTTTTAATCCCAAAACAAAATTGGTTAAAACCAAAACTGAATACGAATAAATTAAAAAACATTGGTTAAAAAAAATGTTTCAGGAAACTCATAATATCCATCCTGATTTAACTTACTCTGAAAAGAATAGAAACTCCAGAAGAGAGTGTAGATACAATAAAAAACCTTATTATTTGATAAAAAAAATAATAATAAATTGATAAAAATAAACTGATGAGATTAAATGGGAAGACTTACCTATAATGTGATTATGGTGATAAAGTGAGAGTATTTTTAGCAGTTGATGTAGATCGTCGATTATCATACAAAATACAGAAGATACAAAAAGATTTGATGAAAACTGATGCACCTTTAAAGTTAGTGGATTCTGAAAACCTCCATTTCACCTTCAAATTCTTCGGTGAAATAAATCCAGAACAAATTCAACACATTACTAGTATTACTGAGGAAAAACTAGAAAATTACCAGTCTTTTCCTCTCCATATTAAAGGAACTGGAGTTTTCCCTCATCCCGGCTATATGCGAGTGGTATGGTTGGGAATTGAAGACCCAACGAACTTTTCACAACTTCAGAAAGATTTAGATCAGGAATTTGCCAAAATGGGATTTAAAAAGGAGCGAAGTTATACTCCTCATCTTACTATTGCCCGGGTGAAAGGTTCGCATAACAAAGAACTCCTAGCCAGTAAAATAGAAATGTTACATGATATTGAAATAGGGCAAATGGATGTGGAAAAGTTAGTGTTAAAAAAGAGTGAATTAACTCCTGTAGGCCCTATTTATACAGATATACATGAATTTTTTATTTAACACTTTCCCTTATTAGGATAAATTCCAATTATTGTAAGGGATAGTACAATTTTATTTGCAAAACGTGAAAAAAGTAGAATAGAAATGATTTAGAAATAAATAATACGATTGAGGTATTATAATTGATTGATTTTAAAACAATTCTAGATGATATAGAGCCTTCTGCAGATAATGAAAAGAAGGTAAAAGAATTATCAAACAAAATAATTGATATTATAAATTCTACCGCCAAAAAAAAGGGTTTTAATGCCGAAGCAGTTCTCCTTGGCTCTGTTGCCAAAAAAACTTGGATTTATTCTGATGATTATGATGACGTAGATATTGATATTTTCATCAAATTCCCACTCAACACTTCTCTAGAGGATCTCAAAGTTCAAGGCATGAAATTAGCATACAACTGCATCGAACAGATAGGTGGAACTTATGAGGAGCGTTACGCATCACATCCCTACTTATCAGGCAATATAGATGGCTACCCAGTTGATTTGGTACCTTGTTATGATATAAGCAAAGCAACACAATTGAAATCCGCAGTTGATCGTACAATACTGCACACTGAATACGTGAAAAAAAGTTTGAAAGTGGGCCAGGAAAAAGAAGTACGACTTTTGAAAAGGTTCATGAAAATGGTTGGCACTTATGGCTCTGAATTCAAGGTTGGTGGATTTTCTGGTTACCTATGTGAGTTACTCATTATCAATTACGGTTCATTTCTAGAAGTACTGCGAAATGTTTGGACTGACTGGAAACCTGGCTACCAAATAGACTTGATGGAATACGGTACATCTAATCTTTTTGATGATCCATTGATTGTGGTGGATCCCACGGATTCGAACCGGAATGTTGCAGCAGCATTGACCCTGCAAAAAATGGCCGAATTCCGAGTTGCAGCTGTTAATTTCCTTGAAAATCCCAAAACAGCATATTTTTACCCTAAAGATATTACGTTGGATAGGCGAGCCTTGAAGGTTGAATTTGATAAAAGAGATACTCATTCTATTGTTATTACTTTTTCAGCTCCGGATATTCCTTCTGATGCTTTGTATCCCCAAATAAAGAAAACAGAAAATTCTCTGGTTAAGATTTTGGAGACTGGGGATTTTAGCGTCTTAGGAAGTGATTGTTGGACTTGTCAAGGTAGTGATGATGGCGAAAATCTGGTTTTTATTCTTTTGGAGATGAACACTTGGCATCTTCCGGGTTTTAGAAAACATTTTGGTCCTAAAGTATGGGATAAAGAAAATGGGAAAAGATTTATTGAAAAACACCCAGAATCATGGGTTGAAGCTGACCAGTGGGTGACACTAATTAGACGTGAACATCAAGATGCAGAGTCACTTATTAAAGGAACTCTCACAAAAAATGGGATCAGAAATTTAAGAGTTGGAAAACATCTGAAAAAGAAAATCCTGGATGATTATCATTTAATGAATGTGGGAGACCTTTTGATTAAGGGCAAATCAGATGAAGAATTGCTGAAATATTTGTACTGCTATCTTCACAAATATGAGTTGTTATTTAGATGAAATGTTTTTTTTAAAATCTAATCACAACTGATTTTTAGGATATTATAAAAAAAATAACTTAATTTCTTTTTTATTCTCGCTGAAAGATTTTATTATTCTTTTAAAAAATCGTTTGTCAATTACTAATTCCTTTCATAAACGAACTGGGGAACTGCATCTTGAAATGGGTCGAATGTCTCTAGATTCTTAATTTCTGTAGCTATCATACTGACACCAGAGTGGATAGAGGTTGGTAGTCTTAATATCCTTTTAAGATCTATAGAAACCTTAGCATCCACCAGGGTGAGATTAAGTGAAGCAATACCTTTAACCAGTTTATTATACCTAATAGGGCCAATATTTTTCCTGAAGATGCCCCACTGATTATCTTTTAATAGGTCCCGGTGTTTTATGACTGCTTTGAGAATATTCTTGTTTACTCCATCAATTTCTGTTTCCAGATTTACTGCTAAAATTGCTTGTTTCATTCGATTGGTGAATACTTGCGGATAACCAAATGGGATGGTAAAGTGTTCCAGATTGTATTTCATCCCGTGGCTGGAGTATTCACTACGTGGAACTTCAGAGCCAACTAAATATTTAACGATCTGGCTGCGTACATCACTGTCTGCACCCATAACCAAATCATCCAGTACCCTTATGTGATATCCTCGGCCAGAATATACAACATGAATATTTGATAGTCCCAAGTCACCTTTTATAGTATCCACCAGACCATGAACAATATCTTTTGCTTGATTTAAACATACTTCACAGACATTACTACAACCACAGGACCTTATGGGTATATCTTTAGCATCAACATCAAAAACTAACTCTGCTTTTATCCACCCATCCCTTCTCCGAGGCTTATGATATAATGCTACTGAGGAATATGCCGCAAATGGTGCACGGTACCTCATAAATTTTCTTAAATAATCTGTGTTTTTAAAGACTCGGTAACGGTCATTTGGCCCCCTTCCCATATGATCAAAACCAAATTCGCGTTGAATGAGTGATTCACGAATATAATCCGGTATGTTTTTAACATCCCATTCTTCCCGATAATACTGGCGACGTTCATTAGGACTGGTAGGCTTTAAATCCATGATCAAACCTCTCTATTATTAGGATCGGCTGCCTTGGGCTTGTTGTGATCAGTTTCCCCTTCTCTAGAAACTCCAGTTTTATTGTGTTTGTCAGCATCTCCCCTATCTGGTGCTTTAGAACCTTCAGGTTTTAAATTTTTAACTTCCCATATCCTGCGGTTATAATAGCTCAGAGGATTGCCGATCTTTTTACAAAGATCGTCTGGTTTACATAGGTGGGGAAGGTGTAATTTAATCTTTTCACAACTCATAGGCGTGTACCAAGTTGTTTCACCTTCATGATCCAACTTAAGCACACTATGCATTCCAAAACCCAACTTAGCATTAATATTAACCTTTTCTTGAGGTTGATCATCAAATAATGGAGGAACACATCGTTGAGCAGCCTCATAAATCAGTGGCAAAACTTCATTTTCAGTTATCTCCAGATTAGGATCCTGATCAGAAACACGTTTGGTGATGTTCATCCTGAAAACATCTGGATAGAGGCGAGCATAAGAAACAAATGGAGTCATAAATAGTACAATTCCATCATTTCTGCCCCCAGATTTAATCCCTTCCAAAGCTTTTTTCACACAAGGAGGAAATGCGTGATGATTGAGTGGTCCGGCCTTCAAAGGCCCCCCACCACCTCCCATGGATCCGTAAGTTTGACTTTGCATTGGTCTAGAAAGAACTTCTGCAACCTCTTCAGCCAAATCCAACAATATAGGATTAGGTTCAACCATTTTTTTAGCCTTTTCATGAACTTGTTTAATGTAATTCTCAGTTTCCTGCATGATAAGCTTGATCATGATGAGTTCTTTAAGTTCATCACCAATTAAAAGCTGGTACATACTCTGAGGATTTCGATGTTTGATTTTTGATCCGAATCTCTCCATAAAATCTTCCTGATCGAGTATTAGCTCCCCTTGATCAAGTATAAGTTCGGTGAGTCTTATTTTACGTGAGCTTAGAAGTTCTTCAAAGAATGTCCAGTGCACTTGATCATCATTCAAGTACATTTGGAGGGATTGCCCTACCAGTTGCCGGCCTTCATCTACATGTAGTTTACCCAATCTCTCCTTAATCAAATCTCCCTGAGACTCCACCATAACTCTGGTTTCGCGAGAGTTCGGGCCAAATTTAACTCCTATAGCTTGACATAATAAATAAAATGAAATAACATCATATTTAGTTATTTGATCATCTGATAAATATGCATAGGCCCTACCATTAAATTCTCGTTCATTTTTTTTCTTAACATACCATTCGATACGTTTTAAAGCAAGTTCCAGAAAATTAGAAGGTATTTCACTATCATCTGCTATTTCCTGTGAGGGGTTGTGAGTGATAATACTCCTTAGCTGAGGAATATCTTCAGATATACCTTCAAAACTACCCAGTTCCCTTACAACATCTTTTCCTTCTGAGGATAGTGGGTTTAAAAAAGAAATGGAAACCATACCATCTATCTATATCCAGGGCATTTTAATAAAATTTACTAATTAATAACATGGCATTTTTTAAAAATTTCAAATAAAAAAAATAGCGGGGTTGATTCTTGGTGAAGGTGACTCAAATTACTTGGATTAATATTTAAAAAAAATTGTCCTAAAAAAAAATTAATCAAAATCTTCCTTGAATTTAATGGTGAAAGTGGTACCATTATCTACTTCCATAGTAATTTTTCCACCGATTTGGTTGGTTAAGGTGTTAACTACTTGTAAACCTAAAGATTCTGTGTTTTTATAATCTAATTCTTGAGGAAACCCTATTCCATTATCACTGACAACTAATTCGAATTGATCATCTTCTTTAGAAAAATCTACAATGATCATGCCAGACATATCTTTAGGAAAGGCATGTTTCATAGCGTTTGAAAGCAATTCATTGACTATTAAGCCCAGTGGGATTGCATTGTTAATATCCACCTTGAGATCATCCATATTTTCCATTTGAAGATCGAGTTTTACGCGATTTTTATCAGTCATATATGTGTTGTAAAGGATATCCGCCAGATTAGTGATGTAGTCACCAAAGTTAATGGTTTTAAAATCTTCAGACTTGTAAAGACGTTCATGGATTAGGGCCATAGATTTAGCTCTGCTCTGACTTTCCCTGAATAGACCTAATGCCTCTTTATCCTTAATATATCGTGATTGAAGGTTTAAAAGGCTGGATATGACCATTAGATTATTTTTGACTCGGTGATGAATCTCTTTAATCAGCAAATCTTTATCTTTAAGGGCTGTTATCAATGAGCTTTCAGCTCGTTTTCGCATTAAAGACTCAGAAATTGCTACAGATAATTTTTCCATAATTTCTTGGTCTTTTAAATTGTATCCATCTTCCTTATTAGCCAGACATATTGCACCAATAACCTTACCACCTTGCTCTAAAGGCACCCCTAAAAAGGAGGTTATGCGAGGATGACTTGGTGATGTTCTTACACTAGATTCATGATGGTGAGGATCATTGGTGAAAAATGATCTACCATCCCTAATCACTTTACCAAAAAGACCATGTTCTTTCGTACCATTGGGAAGAACCCCATTTTTCTTTTCAGTAATAAAATATTCACCCCAACCATGATCCGAACCGGATAAAGTGTTCAGACCTCCTTTAGAATTCAATTCAAGTATCCAACCAAATTTACTGTTGGTTATTTCTTTACAAACGTTGAGGGAACTTTTAGATACTTCGTGCTCATCTTCTGATATCAATGATTCTTCAAATATTTTATTAATTCCTTGCAGTGTTTGATTTTTTATTTTGATTTGCTCTTCTGTATTTTTACGTTTATTAATATTCCTAGTTACTAAAACAATGGATTTAAACGTGCCGTCCACGTCATAAATCGCGTTACAACTTGATTCAACCCAAAGATTAATTCCATCAGATCTTTTGATCCGGTACTCTATATTAACCGATTTTTTATTATCAGGAAGCTTACGAAGTATATCTAATACTTGGTCCACATCTTCAGGATGGATAAAATTTTCAATTCTCTTTTTAATAATTTCCCGGGGATTATATCCACTCAATTGTTTTAATGAAGGACTGACATAAGTTATGATGCAATCCGAATCGATCTGAAAAATAACATCTGTCATTTTCTCTGTTAATAGTCGAAGCTCCTCTTCTCTTTCTTTTGACTCGACTTGGAATAGTTTATATTCTGTAATATCTCTTGAAATGCCTAAAACAAAATTTGTTATGTCATCCTCCTTTATGGGAATCAGTGATGTGTTCAGCCATCGCTCACCAGAAGATAACACGTATTTATGTTCTTCAGAAAAAGGTTCACCTGACTTGAAAACATTTTTAACATTCGTTTTCATGTATTTAACCAATTCAGAAGGGAATGCCACTTCTAATCCTTTGCCAATGATCTCGTCAGGCTTCAAACCAACCATTTTAAGAGCTTGACTATTCAAATAGACATAATGCAGATTTTTATCAAATAAAAATATACTATCTGTTGATGCCTCAGTAAGAGTCCGATACTTATTCTCACTAGTTAATAAGGTTTGACCTATATTCCAATTAATAATCACTTGAGAAGTTGTGTTAGCTAAATCTTCCAGCAGGAATTCTGAATCGGAGTCTAAAACTTCTTTTCGAAATAGTCCCAGAACACCAATTGGTTTTCCATCTTCAGAGCCGAGTACAAAACCATAAAAGTAGTCCAAACCAAGATTTCGTACCCACTCATCATAATTAATTCGAGGATCATGAACTGCGCGGTTGATAACAAAGTTAAAATCATCACTTGCGGCTATTCTCCCAATTTTATAACTTCCCATTGGGATTCGTCTGTGATAACCATTTAGATCTGCATATCGTCCGGAACTGGCCACCAGATGAAAGCATGATGATCTGTTCTTACATTTGTGAGGTTCTTTAGTGATTTTAGCATAAATGCATCCCTCATCACACAGATCTGCATTTTTGAGTAGCCATATTCTGGCAATATCGGCATCAAACATTTCAACTACGTTATCAGTGATGAGTTTCAGTTTTTCTTCCAAAAACATTGATTTTAGTAGCTTTTCTTTTAAATTATTTAAATTTAGGGCCATTTTTTCTTTTTTTCTGAGTTTATTATTTAATTTCCGAAATTCCTCAGTTTGATTTTTTATTGCTTTTTCCGAATTATTCTGGAAGTTTTTATAAATATTTATATCCCTAATTATACTTAAAACCAGTTTTTGACCATTTAATTCAATTATTTTTGATTGGATTTCTACTGGTATTTGAGATCCATCTTTATGATAATGGCAAGTTTCATATTTGGCCTCACCAGTTTCCATTAATTCTTTCAAATATTGATCAATTGATTCAGAATATTCTGGAGCATCCAATTCATGGATGTTCATGTTCATTAACTCTTTTTTTGTAAAACCAAGCGTTTTATAAGCAGATTTATTTACGTAAAGGAAATTACCCTTAAAATCTATAACCCAAATAGAATCTGATGCAAAATCAAGAAGTGAGTTTTTTAGTTCCAAATCAAAAAGGGTGGACTTTTCAACATCCAACGCTCTATTTAGAGCAATATTTTTATTGTCTGACGAAATAGGCCTTTTTTCATTATTTTTATCAATATTATTATTTTTCAATTCAAACCCCTCACCACTCAAACTTATTAATGTAATACTAACAATTATATTCGGCCCCCTATATAAAATTTCCTTTTACCAACAATAATAATATGTGATTACAATATTCGGGAACAGAAAAATTACATAATTTTCATCCAATAAAAAAAATATATGATAAAATCTTATATAGAAATTAAATAAAAACAACTACTATTCTTTATCATTAACTTTGATGAGTTTAAAGCTAAGATACAAAAAATCTATTAAATATATTATATTCATTGATAAACAAGCTATAGAATTCCCATATTACGTTTCACAAGTTTTTTTAAGGAGGAATAGAGTTTGAATAAAAATTCAAGTTCAAGTAAAGTTTTCATTACATGTGCACTGCCATACGCCAATGGGCCATGCCACTTGGGCCATATGCGCTCCACATACATACCNGCAGATATTTACGCCAGATACAACCGTATGAAAGGCAAAGATGTGTTATTCGTATGTGCTACTGATGAACATGGAACACCCATCGCTGTTCAAGCAGAAAAAGAAGGAACATCACCATTTCAGATAGCCAGTAGAAATTATGAATTAATAAAAAAGGACTTAGAGTCTTGTGACATTTCNTTTAACAATTTCTCCCGAACATCAGACCCCCTACACTATGAAATATCACAAAATTTCTTTTTGAAGCTCTATGAAAAAGATTACATTTACCCAAAGACCATTGAACAACTTTACTGCCCTGAATGCGACAGATTTCTCCCTGATCGCTATGTGGAGGGTATTTGCCCCCAGTGTAATGCTGAAGGTGCTAGGGGAGACCATTGTGAAACTTGTGGCCGGCACTTAGAACCTGTTCAANTGGTGGAACCTTCCTGCCTCATATGTCAGTCACAACCAGAAGTCAGAAAGTCAAATCANTACTACTTCCGTTTAACTCACTTCCAAGACCAACTCAAAGCAGTTATAGAAAACAACCATGAACTCCCATCCAATGTTAGAAACTATGCATTACAATGGATCAACGAAGGACTGAAGGATTGGATACTCACCAGGGACATGGATTGGGGCATCCCTGTTCCACTGGACGATGCTGAAGGTAAAATAATATATGTTTGGGGGGAAGCTTTCTTAGGATACATCTCCTCAGCAGTGCAATGGGCTCGCCAAAAAAACACCAAATGGAAACCTTACTGGGATGACCGAGCCGTTCACTTTATTGGTAAAGATATCATTTACCATCATAGCATATTTTGGCAAGCATTTTTGNTAGCATATGGATGTAAACTACCATATAACATAATTGCCGGAGAATATTTATCCTTAGAAGGCCATAAGATGTCTACCAGTAAAAATTGGGTTATTTGGGTTGCTGATTTTGTAGAAAAATTTAACCCAGATATTTTGCGGTATTATTTAGTGGCTAACGCCCCCCTAACACGGGATACCGACTTTTCATGGGATGATTTCCAGCGCAGAGTCAATGATGAACTGGCAGATGTTGTCGGGAACTTCATGCACCGTACATTCTCCTTCACCCACCGATTTTTCAATGGAAAAATACCAAAGCCTGGTTCTCTGAATGAATATGATCAAAAAGTAGAAAAACAAATCAAAAAAACACCAGAAATAGTTGGTCAACATATCGAAAATTTCAATTTCCGAGAAGGTCTCAAGGAAATAGTAAAGTTAGCCAAAACTGGGAACAAATATTTCAATGATCAAGAGCCATGGAAAGCTGTTAAATCAGATCCACAACGAGCTGGAACTTGTATTTATCTATGTAATCAATTGGCAAAAGTCATCAGCATTATTATTACTCCTTACCTCCCTAATAGTGCAACTGAAATGAGAAAAATCTTCCAGTTAAATGATGATGAAGATGACAACAAAGGAACTGTTCCCATGTTTAACTGGGATGAATCGGCAGTGTTTATTGAAGTAGGAACCCCGATTGCTAAAGCAAAACCATTATTTGAAAAAATTGAAGATAAAACCATTCAAAAAGAAAAAGATCTGTTGTATAAGAATTTAGAGGAAAGTGAACCTATGGAAAACCTTATCAGTATTGAAGATTTCGCTAAACTTGACTTGAAAATTGGTAAAATCATTGGCGCAGAAAAAGTGAAAGGATCAGATAAATTACTTAAACTAATCGTTGATGTGAAAGATAAAAAATTGCAAATTGTGGCAGGCCTAGCCACCGAATACTCTCCAGATGAAATTCTCAATCAGAAGGTCATTGTCCTGGCAAATCTTAAACCAGCGAAACTCTTCGGCATTAAATCGGAGGGAATGGTACTGGCAGCTGAGGATAGTCTTTGCCTCCTAACCGCCCCTGATGCAGATATTGGTGAAGGAATAAGATGAATGAATCGGTGCTAATTGGGAGATCAGAACGTTTTCTGGAACAAATAAAGAGAAAAGAAATCTCAATCAATGATGTTCAATATCCAGAGAACTTTCTTGAAATATACAGTTATTTTAAAACTAATTTGGATTCTCTACATGAAATGAGGGAAAATATGGAGATTAAGGGGTACACTGCCCCTTATCGTTCCATAAAGACATATGGACGCCCTCTTTCGGGGGAAATGAAAGCAGAAGACATGTATGACATTAGTAGGCACACTAAATATTTCAGGATGAATGCAGCTGCTAAAAAAAACATTTTAGATCGGGTAAAATCTGCGATTAGTTCTCATAAAATTGCAATCGGACATTTAGAGGAGTTTGCAACCATAGAATGTGATTCTTGTCATCGTGTATATCGAGGTCATGAACTCTCCACCCTCACCAAAAAAGTATGTGAATGTGGAAAAGATAGTTTCATGTTGCACCAAAATGAGGAAGGAGTTTATAGACTGGATATAATCCCCTTTTTACCCCTTTCTGGAGATTATATGGTTAAATTATCTCAGCTCAGCCCCAGNAGTAGGGAAGCTTTTCGGAGTATGGTTCGTATCTTAAAACAGGAGAAAAGGGGAATAGTCAAAACATTGTCGTTAGTTGTTAAAATAATGGAAGATGGTCATTGGGTGCGTAAAAGGGTTACTATTGATGCCGATGATGAAGTAAATTATGATAAAGAAATACGTAAGCAGTATGGTTCCAATGCGCGTATTGAAATGATTCAGTTCCATCGCAAAAAGCCATCAATTATTAATGACAAACAAGTGCAAACTGCACTTTCTCTGGGCTATGTTAAATATGCGGAAAATCAGATTCATCAATTTTTACCAGATTTACTCCAAAAAAAGTTACAAGACAAGAGGAAAGTTGATGATTACCAAGAAGCTCTTGAGCTTGCTCAAAAAAAAGCAAGTATGTTTGAAACTGAAGATGAACTTGAAACCTTTAAAAATGATTTTTTAAAAAAAGAACTCCATGAAAAGGGATTGACAGATGCCAATGGAGTTCTGGATGAAACTGTCCTGCAGGATCTAAATGACAAAGAAACNTTTGAAAAAACGATTTTTCAAGAAATTCCGCGTATATACATACTTTGGGACCTTTTACATTATTATTTAACCACTTCATATGATAGGAGAAGCAAATATTCTGGACCTTTTCCTTATCTTAGACCAAATTTAGATTCAAATCAACTTAAAGCTTTTGATGACTTTAAGCCAGATATTGTAGAGATTATGGATGTTTATCTCGGAGAAAAGATAGAATATATATCGAACATGGGACAGGTATTGTTAAATAAATTTTCAGTGGAAAAAAGAATGAAAGGCCTCCACATGCAAATGGGTGTGGCATTAGGGGCTGCAATACTCTCAATAGAAGGGAATTTGCCTGTTGAGAGAACAGCCGAACTTTTTTCCATAGAACTCAATGAAGTGGAAAAAGAGAAAAAAAATCTTCTAACCCTCCAGAAACCAGTATCCACCAAAGCAAAAAAGTTTATGGAACTGGTTAAAAAATAGTCATCAATGGGGTAGTTTTTCTTGAAAGAAGAAATTTATGTTAATAAACCTTTGTCATTGTCTAGGATTCTGGAAATTCTGGATAAATACCCTAATTTGAAGAAAATAAGTTGTCCTCCCAGTTTATATTCGCGGATTTCTCCTAAATATCTTCAAGCCCTTGATGAATTAAATGTTAAAGTTGAACCAGTGAAAAAGAAAGGGCGTCCTAAAAAGTATCATGACAAAGAATCAGACACAGTGGAATTTCTCTTAAAATCAGGTTATACTCCTCAGGAAATTGCTGAAAAACTCCAATTACCCCTTAAAACCGTTTACTATCTTAAAGATTCTCCATTAAAACCGGGTAGGAAAATAAAATATGACCATCAACAAGTTCAAAAGGTCAAACATCTCTACAAAAATGGTGTTTCTGCAAAAGAAATTGCTAACAATCTCAAAATTCCCCTTAGAACTGTATATTTTTTATTGAAACGGTGACAAAATATGGATCCTAATCTCATTTTAATATATCAAAAAATCCTCTTAACATCAGGTATCTGTGGATTGGTAGCTTTCTTTGTCACTTTTTTGAGCATGCCTCGTCTTATTAAGAAACTGAAAGCTGCCGAAATCGTTGGAAAAGATATTCATAAACCATCAAAGCCACTTATAGCAGAAATGGGCGGTATTGGAATCTTATTCGGTTTTATTATCGGAATATTTCTGGGAATGTATTTTTATCCTAATCTTCAGTTCCAGCTAATCATCACCTTACTGGTTATACTCCTGGTGGGTATGGTGGGTATGGTTGATGATCTGGTGATGCTTTCATCTAAAGAAAAATTGATCCTCCTATGGCTAGCTGGTTTGCCCCTCATCTGGATTGCACCCCCTAATGTTGGAATAATATACATGTTATCAATGCCCATAGCTGTATCCATTGCTGCTAATCTTACTAATATGTTAGCCGGATTGAATGGTATTGAATCTGGGTTGGGTGCAATAGCCATGACCTCCCTTAGTATTGCTTGTGTTATCATGGGCAAATACGATGTGGCTGTGATAAGTATGTGCATGTTAGGTGCTCTTCTTGCTTTCTTATACTACAATCGTCATCCTTCTAATGTTTTTCCTGGGGATGTGGGAACCTTAATAATTGGTGCAACAATTGTGATGGTGGCATTTATTGGTAGAGTTAAAATTATTGCATTAATCGTCTTAATTCCCAATATTGTTGACATGATACTGAAATTTTATAGTGCAGGTGTAATGGAAAGACAAAAACACCAACCTACCCAGGTTAGTGAGGATGGAAAATTAATGGCTCCTGAAACAGGTTTTAACTCGCTTATTCGGTGGATCCTTAAAAAACCCATGTCAGAAAAAAATGTGGTTATCATAGTATGGTTGATTGGAATATTTTTTGGTGCTATTGGTATTTTCATGGCTTATATACTAAAATCCAGCATGTTTTAAGTGAAAATAATGATTTAAACCAAATGATTAAAGCAATGATTCATTCGATAGTTGATCTAATTTTTTGTCATATACATATAACAAGAATGGTGGTGTACAAAATATTCCACTATTAAAACCAATAATTGAAAGATCATTCCCAGCGCACGTCTGTTGTGGTGAACACATAATTATTGGAAAAAGCAGGGTTAAAAAAAGTGTTTGTAAGATTCTCAGTATGGAATGTTTCACATATTTTTTTACGGGCATAAAAATTAATTCGGTCACCCATACAATTTCTATCAGATTTATCAGTGCAATGTGGTGATGAGGCGTGAATTCTCAATTGAATCTTTGTTTTTCGATATTTTTGGCTGAAACCTTGGTTAATATAATCAATTTTTAAAATTTTAACACTGGCAGGATTAAGAAGTCTAACATGGNCCATATTATATTCATTAAAGGCGTCCATAGGGTATATTGCAAGACCATCCGAAATAGAACCATCTAATGCGCCGGTACGAGAAGCTGTCATGGCTTGATTTAACTCATTAGAGTCTGCAAAGCTAATTACTAACGAAATTGTAATGATTAAACTAAAACCAACCACCATCATAAATTCAAAAGGAATCTGTGCTCGAATATCATCAATAATTTGAATTTTTNTCATTANATTCCCTTCNTACTATTTTTACAGATAAATCTACCACATCTTTCCAAATATCAATCAAATTAGGAAATTCCAGTAACAACATCAACCCTCAGATATGGTCACGGCGTGGGAATTATTATTAACCTTCATATTTCGAATTATGTAACTTTTTTTAGGAAACATGAAAACCGAGGTTTGATTGGTAGTATAACTGNTGATTCTTTTCCTGTAAGAAAAGGAATGACCACGTCTTCCCCCCACCATTACCAAAACGCCTGATTGATTCACTTTAACCAGATAATTAGATCCTTTCACACTGGAAGGCATTTTTATCCTTATTTCATGACCTTCCCCATTAGAATACACTACTTCAATGATATGTGCCACTTTTTCAGAAATTAAACGAGCTTCGGCTAATTGTTCAGTTTTTTCAGTTGTCATTAATCTTCCTTCTGCGATACTGATAATACTGCTGGTTATAATCAANAAAAATAGCATGGATACNAGGAAATCCAAATTAAGACTGGCCAACTGATCATCGATAATAGGATCATTCATATATATAATAACGTATTACTATTATTAATACTTAATTAAACAATATTAGGAGGTATTTAAATGGTTTTAAATAAAACTTTGGAAAATGCAACAGACAATTTAGAAATCGATGCGAATAGTTTTGACCTTATGGTCACGTTTAAGGAAGGTATAGGCGGATATTATCCGGAAATAGAAGGAATGAACGAGTTAGAATTAGCATTGAAAAATATAAAATCATATTATATCAAAGAAACTGAATTTTATGATGTTGTAACTTTAGATATGACTATTGAAGATGCATACAAACTAATCCGTGAATTAAATAAGTCACCGTCAGAGTTCATACGAAAAGCAGTTCTTATAGATGCAATTGTTCCATCAACAATGAACCAAATTATTGATACTGCAATTGAAGTCGCATCAATAAAAGTGAGCAAAAAAGAAACATTTTCAGTAAAATGTGAACTAAGAAGCAAACATCTTGAGTCTCTTGGTGAATTGATAAATGAAATCCCAAGTGGAGTATGCAAGAAGTTAAATCTGGAATATGTTAACAAAGATCCGGATTGGATCATCCTCATTGAGGAGTTGGGAATGAAAACAGCAATAGCCATCCAACACCCAGATGAAATCTTTATAAATTAATAAAATTCCAAAAATCTTCTTTTTCTTCTTTTTTTAGCTACTAAATTATTCTAAATGCTTTTATTTATTAACGTATAGGTATTGAAAATGAGATTAAAATGTTTTTNTCCAATTATTTACTTAAAAATATTTCTAATATTATAAATCAATATAGTATAACAAGAAAATGATAATACAAGGAAATTTTATCTACAACTTAAAGGAATCAATTAATCATATTTGTATGTAAAATTATGGTGAGTGTTTTGTATGTACAAAATTTTGCTGTTTAGTGGTGGATTGTATAAATACGATCTCCTGGTTGAACACGTTGATGATGTAGGTGGGTTGATTATTCAAAAAGACAGCCTACAAATCTCCCGTAACACTTCATTTCTCAGAGAAGAAATTAAAGTGCTGCTCATCATTCCTTCCAATGAGATTTCCAGTGTTAGATCCCTGGCTAAAGAAATAAAAGGTGAGATAGAGGAATTGGAACTTGAAGAACCAATTCGTGAAAAACTCCTTAAATCTCTAAAAATATATGATATCCTAAGCAAATCAAACTCATGGCTTAATAAAGAATCCATTGAAAACAGGATAGACGAAGAAGAAGAATTAACCAGCAATATAAATGCTAAAAAAAAGGATGATATCCCCAAAGTTGAAGAATGCCTGGAATTAATGTCAACACTTGAAATTGTGCAAAGGCGCCAGAAGAATAATGAATTTGAATATTGTATTGTATTGGAAGAAAAAAAATAGCATGCTCCAAAAAAAACTATTCAATTAAAAAAAACAAACAAATTTTTAGGATTTACTTAATACATTCAAAGAATTAACTAATGAATCTACATGTATAAACCATGAATTTGTAAGGAGAATAAGATGATCAAGGGAGAAACCCTGGTTTTTATTGGAATAGCTGTGGTAATTGCGGGTATGTTACTTACGTTTATAGGAACTGCCATATTATCATCAGGAAAGAACAATAACCAAGAAAGTAATAACAGCAAAGTTAGTACNNGTGGAGTGATATTGATTGGGCCAATCCCCATCATCTTTGGAAATGATAAGANTATGATCGCCGTGACTATNTTGGGAGCTATAATTTTAATGGTTATAGCCTACTTCTTATTTTATAGAGGAGGTCCTTAAAAATAACCTCTTAAAATGCGTTTGGAGAATAATGATCTACAAATCTTACATAATACTTTTCAACGAATTCAACTAAAGATAATGCGAAATGATCAACCATGAATTTTGAATTTAATATAAGAAAACTTAAGAAAAAATACATTATTGCATTACCGGCTTTAGCAGCACTCTGCATAGCACTCATCCCAACTATGAAATATTACTGGCCTATGGGATGGGATATAATATATCATGTGCAGTACGCTCAGGTTTACACTCAGTATGGATTCACTCTTAGTGATCCTCAACTGAATGCTCCTTATGGGAGGAAGATGGCGTATCTACCCCTTTTCCATCTCATAATAGCGGGTATTGGAAGTTCACTCAACGTGGACTATTTCCAAGTAGCCAGATTCATGCAACCATTGTTAGCAGTTTCAATAGTTTTATCAGTTTCTTACGTTGCAAGCAAATTTTATGGGGAACTGGCGGGGTTGGGGGCAGGGTTTTTGATCTTGTCCAGTTTTCTNGCAGGTAGGATTATTTTGCCCCTCCCAGAAAATTTAGCACTGATTTTCATTCCACTCTCAGTATTCCTTTACTATCGATCTTTAAAAAATGAGAACTTGAAAAACGCATTTTTTGGAGGTATTCTGTTTATAATAGTGATTTTAACCCATCAAGGAGCCACATTATGCCTCCTATTAACAATTGTGGCTATAACAATTTTGGAACTTTTGGTATATCGAAATATTGGGGTTTTAAAGAATTTCACAATATTCTTCTTGGCATTAATATTAACCATAATACTAGGCATAGTTTATCTCCAAATTACCAATCCAGCCCTATTGCATAATTTTGTAGGTCATGGTATAACTAGTGTTACTGGAATGAGCACCTCCCTCCCTATAAATCGGCCTCTGGGACTATTTAGTTATCTGGGAAATTTAGGCATTTTAGTATTGATTTTTTCTCTTATCGGAGGCATGTCAATTCTTAAGAAAATTCAAAAAAAGAATATCAAAAGAAAAGACTTGATAATACTGGTATGGATAGTTACCATGATCCTTCTAAGCAATGCTTATTTGTTCGGGATAAATGTTATTTCATACCGGGTGCTCATATATCTCCTGATCCCCCTTTCAATACTAGGAGGACATGGCCTAAGCATGGTTTATCAAAGAATAAAAAATGATAACAAATTATCATCAAAAAATGTGCACACTATACTGTTAGTGGCTTTTTTATGCCTGTCATTAGTTAGTGGCATTTTAACTGTCAAAAACCCAAAAATTGGAGTTTATGGCGTTAAAAACCAAGCAGGATATGTTCAAATCGCCCCCCCTTCTAATGCTGAGGTTGAACTAGCTAATTGGTTTGAAAACAATGCTGACAGCAGCCGTTATGTTGTTATTTCCAACAGGTTTACTGGCATGTTCCTGGCAGCCGAAACAAACATGTCTTTCCGTGAAGGCTTCCAGTATTTTTCCACCAATAAAAACGTTGTTATAGAAGAAAAATCAGTGAAAAGCAGTACATTTGCAAATTTTAAGAAAGCAAATGTTGGTTATGTGGTTTATGATAAAAGATTGGTAATATCTCCTGAAGAAAACATTCTAGCTCTGCGCTTAATAGATACTGAATTTTTCCCACTGCACTACTTCACTCAAGACATCCATTCCAATATTAATCGTATAAAACCTGAATTTTCAAGAGTAGTCTACGAAAATCAAGATTTTATTGTATGCGAAATTAAGTGGTAATCCATTTTGGTAGTATGGAAACATTATTAAGGGTAAATAAGTTATATTCAATAAATAATATATTTGATTAAGTAATATTTAAGCCAGTGACCTATTAATGAACTAAGTAAAATAAGATTTAAGTTTATACAAAATGTGATTATAATGAAAGTTTCTGTGGTTATTCCTGCTCTTAATGAAGAAGGAATTGTTGGAAAAACTGTTAAATTAGTGCCTAAAGAAAAATTAAAAGATGCAGGATTTGAAACCGAAATAATAGTGGTTGACAACGCATCTGAAGATAATACTGCTAATGAAGCAAAAGCAGCAGGTGCAAAAGTTGTTTATGAAGGAAACAGGGGATATGGGAATGCATATCTTAAAGGATTTAGTGAAGCATCTGGTGATATTATTGTAATGGGAGATGCCGATGGAACCTATCCCTTCGATGAAATGACTGAATTCATCCAACCCATTGTAACCGAAAATGCAGATTTTGTCATGGGCTCAAGATTAAAGGGTGACATTCGAAAAGGAGCCATGCCCGCATTACATAAGTACATTGGTAATCCTTTCCTGACTTGGGTGTTGAATGCTTTATTTTCTACAGGAATATCTGACGCTCACTGTGGTATGAGGGCTATGACGAAAGAAACATGGAATAAATTAAACCTCCACACTTCTGGAATGGAATTTGCTTCTGAAATGGTTATAGAAGCATCAAGGTTGGATATAAAAATTGTGGAAGTACCCATAACTTATTATCCTCGTGAGGGCGAATCAAAACTTAGCTCGTTCTCTGATGGTTGGAGACACCTCCGTTTCATGATGCTTTACAGGCCAAGTCCTTTTCTCCTAATACCCGGCGTCATTGCATTCGTATTAGGTATTAGTTTAACTACAATTGTCTGGTTGATGGGACAGTCACGAATGCATTCCCTGATCTTGGGTGGTTTGATGCTTTTGGTTGGATACCAGTTGCTACTATCCTGGATATACTTCTCAGCATTCGGAGCCACCTATGGATTTTCCAGTAAATCAAACATTATAAATAAAATCATGAACTATCACTCTTTAGAAAAAGAACTTATTCTAGGAGTTTTTTTCCTGGTAATAGGAATAATACTTGGTTTAAATGTTTTAAACAGTTGGAGTACAGTTGGATTTGGAGCGTTGTTTGAAATTCAGAATGCCATCTTAGCTATGATCTTATCGATTTTAGGTATTCAAACCATTTTTTCAGGAATGTTCTTGAGTCTGTTGTTACTGGAAAAATCAAAATAAGAAGCCAAATTAAGGTTTTATTTTTATCAAATTTTTGTTTTGATATAAGTCCTTAAATTAAGCCCACATTTATGAATCTGGAGTCGTTTAGATGATCTGTGACCTTAGCATTATCATTTTGGTGAAAAATGGTGGTGAAAGACTGAAATTGCTAATGGAAAGTTTGGAAAAACAAAATTTCAGTGGTAGTTTTGAGATCATTGCTATCGATTCCGGTTCAGAGGATGAATCTATCCAGATCTTAGAGAAATACAACACCAAAATATATGAAATTAAACCAGAAGAGTTCCATCACAGCAGAACACGCAATTTTGGTGCCCAGAAATCTAGTGGTGAGGTTTTAGTTTATCTGACACAAGATGCCCTCCCAATAAATAATGATTTGCTGGAAAAATTGGTAAAACCATTGCAAAATCCTGAAGTTGCTGTTTCATACGGGAGACAAAT
>JGI24710J26742_10001090_pt1 | contig 25277 bp, 18 predicted proteins | sample BioPla2DNA2_FD_26742 | JGI IMG/M metagenome (IMG submission 26742) | reverse complement strand
TATATAGCTGGTAATTATTCGAGGATGGAACATTCTTTTGAGCTTGGGTAAACTTGTCTCAATAGAGATATTGACCAAGAAGCCATCTGCCTCTATAGGCGATGGTAGTTCACCAGCTTTAGTTTTATGCAAGAGGGTATTCCACAGGTTCTTATGGTATTGCTTGCTTTGTTGCTTGCTTATTTTGCCATAGTAAAAAATATGAGCCGCTGCTGCAATTGGCATGATCGGCAGTTCAGACGGGCCGACTTCAATTTATACTGCGGGTATTTTGGAACCGAAATTATTACCCGTTATTACAATTGCGGCCTATTCCTACATGGCGTTGGTTCCTCTTATTCAACCACCGATTATGAGGGCTCTTACCACAGAAAAGGAAAGGCTTGTTGAAATGCCGTCTCCAAAAAGAGTAACACGCCGCCAGAAAATTGTTTTTTCATTGGGCATTACCCTTGCCACTTTAGTTTTTGTTCCATCGGCAGGTTCATTAATAGCTATGCTGATGTTGGGGAATCTGATTAGAGAAAGCGGTGTTACAGAACGGTATGTCAGAACGCTGCAAAACCATTTATTGAATGTATTAACACTGCTGATAGGGATTTCTATAGGTGCAACAGCCACAGCGGAACGAATCCTGAAGCTCCATACTATTCTAATCATTTGCTTGGGATTGTTAGCTTTCGCCTTTGGCACCATTGGCGGTGTACTGATAGCAAAGCTTTTGTGTAAAATGACAAAAGGGAAAGTAAATCCCTTGAACGGTAATTCGGGTGTGTCGGCCATGCCAATGGCTGCACGGGTTTCTCAAAAGCTGGGGCAGGAATACAATTCCCAAAATCATCTTTTGATGCATGCTATGGGTCCTATTCTTTGAAAATGTCAAATAGAGGATGGAGAAAAAATAAAATAACTAATAAATTTTATATTATTACTAATAGTTCGTGCTGTTTTTTTGTAGAATAAAATGCAGATACGTGGTATAATAAATGGTCGTAAAACTAATTAATGATGGAACTAAGAGGTGTAATATGTTTGAAAGATTCCAGACTGCTGAGAACCGATATGATGAAATAAATCATAAGCTAAGCGATCCGTCTGTAATTGCAAATCAGGATGAGTACCGGAAGCTTATGAAGGAACACGCAGAATTAGAGGAGCTTGTTACTAAGTATGCTGAATATAAAAAGGTGAATCGGGAAATTTCCGATGCTAAGGAGATGCTCGAAGAGAAGCTTGACAGAGAATTTCGTGAAATGGTTGAAACAGAGCTTAAAGAAGCACAGGAAAAGCTTGAGGTTATTAAGAAGGAAATGAAAATACTTCTTCTTCCTAAAGACCCCAATGACGAAAAAAACGTAATTGTTGAAATAAGGGGAGGTGCCGGGGGTGAAGAGGCTGCTCTTTTTGCAGGGGATCTTTTCAGAATGTATACCCGGTACGCCGAAAGAAATAGATGGAAGACAGAAATGCTTGATTCCAACCCCACGGAAATAGGAGGATTTAAGGAGGTTGTGTTTTCCATTGAAGGCAGTGGTGCTTACAGCCGATTGAAATTTGAGAGTGGTGTTCACAGGGTGCAAAGAATTCCATCTACCGAAGCCGGGGGAAGGATACATACTTCTACAGTTACGGTGGCGGTATTGCCGGAGGTTGAAGAGATTGATGTGGATATAAACCCCAATGATTTAAGAGTAGATACCTATAGGGCATCAGGTGCTGGAGGACAGCATGTCAACAAGACCGACTCTGCCATAAGGATAACCCACTTACCCACCGGGTTGGTGGTTACCTGTCAGGATCAAAGATCACAGCATAAAAACAGGGACAAGGCAATGGCGATTTTGAGATCTAAGCTCTATGAGATAGCACAGAATGAGCAAAGCAGTGAGATAGCCCAGGAAAGAAAAAGCCAGGTTGGCACGGGCGACAGAAGTGAAAGGATAAGAACCTATAATTATCCCCAAGGAAGGGTAACGGATCACCGGATTGGGCTTACCCTTTACAAAATAGATGATATACTTGACGGGGATATTGACGAAATAATAGATGCATTGGTTACTACCGATCAAGCCGAAAGACTTGGAAACGGCGGCATAGATTCTGAGGATTAAGAGATACAGTATAATAATATACCCCGGGTATGAATACAATTAAGTAATGACTAAAATAATTAGTATATCCGGGGGCAAAGATGGATAATTTACTTAAGGTTACACTAATAGGCCTTATCTCTGGTATTACGGGAACCGGTATCGGAGGATTGACGGTTTTTTTTGTTAGGGGTGTGAACAAACGCTTTTTGAGCTTTATACTTGAATTCGCAGCAGGCTTGATGACGTCGATTGTGTGTTTTGAATTGATTCCCGAGGCCTTTAGTCTTGGCGGAACGGTTTTAACCTTTGCCGGTGTGTTTGCCGGTGTACTCACGATAATGACGGTTGAAGAGTTTTTGAGAAGGTTTAGGGCTTCAAAACCCCAGGATGAAAAATCAGACCTTTTAAAGACCGGTATGCTGATGGCGATAGGGATTTCGCTTCACAACTTTCCAGAAGGTTTTGCGGTGGGCTCCGGTTTTGGGGCATCCTTAAGCCTGGGGATTATGATAACTACTGTTATTATAATTCATGACATTCCCGAAGGGATTGCTATGGCAGTTCCTATGAGGGCAGGGGGCTTTAGCAGATCCAAGGCTTTTTTTATTACGGTGCTGTCCGGTTTGCCTATGGGTGTTGGTGCTCTTTTGGGAGCAGTTCTTGGAGGAATTTCGCGGGGATTTATTGGTGCGTGTCTGGGATTTGCCGCGGGTGCGATGCTTTATGTGGTATATGGAGAACTGGTGACCGAATCTAAAAAATTGTATTTGGGCAGGTTGCCTTCAGTAGGGAATGTAATGGGTATTATTTGTGGTATAATAGTGACATTATTAAATTAATGTCATGAGTAAATGTTAGGAAGTAATAATATGAAGACCGAAATACTGAAGATAGAATTAAACGGTATTGACAAGGAGAAGTTAAGGTATGCCGCAGAGGTTCTAAGAGGCGGGGGTCTTGTGGCTTTCCCCACTGAGACGGTTTATGGCTTAGGGGCAGATGCTCTCAATGAAAATGCCGTTAAAAAGATATTTGGAGCCAAGGGAAGGCCGTCGGATAACCCTTTAATAGTGCATATAACGGAAAAGGAATGGGCAGGTGGTCTTGCGACATCTATTCCGCCGGCGGCTGAGATTTTAATGGACAGGTTCTGGCCTGGACCTTTAACTTTGGTACTGGAAAAATCGGATAAGGTACCCGATGTAATTACAGCCGGACTTTCCACCGTTGGATTGAGAACACCGGCTCATCCTGTGGCTCTTGCCTTGATAAGGGAGGCGGGTATTCCCATAGCCGCTCCCAGTGCCAATATATCGGGAAGGCCAAGTCCCACTACGCCTGAGCACGTTATAGATGACTTGTACGGCAAGGTGGATGTTATAGTTGATGGAGGATGTTCTAAGGTCGGAGTTGAGTCAACGGTTTTGGATGTCACTGCAGCACCCCCCATGATATTAAGACCCGGAGGGGTATCTTACGAGCAGCTTACAGATGTTTTGGGGGATGTAACAATTGATGCTTCCATTTTAAAAAAGCATTCGGAAAATTATGTGCCCAGGGCACCGGGAATGAAATATAAACACTATTCCCCTAAAGCGGAGGTAACCGTTGTTGAGGGTGAGCCCGAAAAGGTTGTCCAAAAAATAAACAACCTTATTTGGGAGTATAAGGAAAGCAATACTGCTGTGGGGGTGCTTTCAACGGAACAGACAAAAATGCTTTATGGGGATGTACCTGTAATTTCATTGGGTGACCGGCAAAAGCCTGAGACCATTGCAGCAAATTTGTTTAAAGCGTTCAGAGATTTTGACGATATTGGTATAGAGGTAATACTTGCGGAAGCCATCGATAATCAAGGTATTGGACTGGCCGTTATGAACAGACTGAAAAAGGCCGCTGGCTATAATATAATCAAGGTTAAATGAAACGAAAGGAATGAATATGTAAGCATGAAGAAAATCCTTTTTGTGTGCACCGGAAATACATGTAGAAGCAGCATGGCCGAAGGATTGTTTAATTATATTGTGAAAAATGAGGGTCACGGGTTGGAGGATTTTACCGCTGTTTCAGCCGGAATATTCGCTTTTGAAGGTGACGGTGCCAACCCTAAGTCGATAAAGGTTTTAAAAGAGGGTTATGGAATTGATATCAGTTCCCATAAGGCCAGAAAAATTACAAATTCCGATATTGAAGATGCCTATATGATACTCACAATGACAAAAGACCATAAGGACACCCTAGTCGAAATATTTCCTCGGGCTCAGGGAAAAATCCGGACATTGAAGGAGTTTGTCTCTAGAGGCAAAGGGGATGAAAATTCGGTAGGGCATTTTAAATGGGATATTCCTGACCCCTACGGTATGCCAGAAGAAGTGTATGAAAAATGTGCACAGACACTAAAGGAGGCAATTGACATGCTGATATTAAGGTTAAAAGAGGAAAAAGGTTTATAGCTGCTTTGAAGGAACCTAGACGTTTTATTTGTATTAAACTTTTTTTGACATAAGGATTTTATTGCTATAAAATATATTGGTGGAGGATAATATGAAAATTGGCATTGGAAGTGACCACGGAGGTTACAATCTAAAAACAAAACTAATAAGCTATTTGAAAGAAAATAATTACGAGGTTTTGGATTTGGGAGCCTTTGATACGGAATCTGTAGATTATCCGGATTTTGGACTTAAGGTCGCCGAGGCTGTTAAGAATAAAGAATGTGACAGGGGTATTGTAATATGCGGTACCGGTCTTGGCATATCAATCTCAGCCAACAAGGTTCCGGGCATAAGAGCGGCTGTATGTACCAACAGCTATATGGCAAGAATGAGCAGGGAACACAACGATGCAAACATATTGGCTCTTGGAGAGCGGGTTGTAGGGTTGGATCTTGCCATAGATATAGTTGAAGCATGGCTTAAGGCGGAGTTTCAGGGAGGAAGGCATAAAGCAAGAGTAGGTAAGATTGGTGAAATTGAGAAAAAATACAGCAAATAGGAGAGATATAATCTATGGAAAATGTTATTGTTGTGGATCATCCTCTAATCCAGCATAAGATATCACTTTTAAGGGATAAAAACACCCAGACAAAGGAGTTCCGTGAATTGGTTTCCGAGATATCTATGTTGATGGGTTATGAGGTTACTAGGAATATGCCTCTTAAAGAAGTAGAAATTGAGACTCCTGTTGGTGTTGCTAGGACAAAGGTTTTGTCCGGAAAGAAGATGGGAATCGTACCTATTCTAAGGGCAGGTTTGGGCATGGTTGATGGGATGCTTAGGCTGCTGCCCATGGCGAGGGTTGGGCATATAGGTCTTTACAGGAATCCTGATACACTTGAACCGGTGAAATACTATTGCAAGCTTCCCTTTGATGTTGTAGAAAGGGAAATCGTAGTATTGGATCCAATGCTTGCAACAGGAGGTTCGGCATCTGCTGCCATAAGCTATCTTAAAGAAAAAGGTGTGACTAATATCAAGCTGATGTGCCTTATAGCTTCAAAAGACGGAATAAATAGAGTAAACAAGGATCATCCGGATGTGTCGATCTTTTGTGCGGCGGTAGATGAGGTACTGGACAGCCATGGATATATACTCCCAGGGTTAGGAGATGCAGGAGACAGGCTTTTTGGAACCAAATAGTACTTAAGTGAGGTCGGAGGGGGGAAAGCTTATGAGACCATCTTGGGATGAGTATTTTATGAAGATAGTAGAACTAATCAAAACCCGATCTACTTGTCTCAGGCGACAGGTGGGGGCACTTATTGTTAAGGATAAGAGGATTCTTTCAACAGGTTATAACGGAGCACCTATGGGCTGTAAGCATTGCAGCGAAATCGGATGCATGAGGGAACAACTCAAAATACCATCCGGACAGAGACATGAGCTTTGCAGGGCAATACATGCCGAGCAAAATGCAATAGTTCAGGCGGCGTACTCCGGTACGAGTGTAAAAGGAGGAACGCTGTATGTAACAAATCAGCCCTGCGTCTTGTGTTCTAAGATGATTATAAACGCCGGTATAAAAAAGATTGTGTTTAAAGGCGATTATCCCGATGAACTGGCCATGGATATGTTAAAAGAGGCCGGTATAAGAGTTATCAAGTTTGAGCCTGACAGTAAATTTTAATATAAATTTAAATTTAGATTAATACTATGAAATGGTATAATTTTAATAAGACGAAGGACATATAAAAGGGACACGGAGGAATGTTTTTAAAGAAAAAGAGATACTAAAGCCAAATGCGATTTACTAAAGATTAAAGCGATTAAAAAAGGAGAAGGTGTTGGTCGTGTTTTATGAATATATTATATCCTTTGTTTTGGCACTTATCGTAGCTTTTTCATTTACACCGGTGGTAAGAAAGATTTCATTCAGTGTAGGAGCTGTTGATGTGCCAAAGGACTCAAGGAGAATGCATAACAGACCCATTGCAAGACTTGGGGGGCTGGCTATATTTGCAGGATTTATTGTATCTTTAATGTTTGGCATCATAGGTACATATCTTAATATTTCAGGAATTGTACCCGATAGGGAGCTTTTGGGACTTCTTGCAGGGGCAGTTATAATAGTTGCCCTTGGCGTTATTGATGATATTAAGCAGTTGGGTCCTAAAATAAAACTGCTGGTTCAGATAATTGCGGCTCTGACTTGCGTACTTATTTCCGGCACTCGGATTGTAAACATTACCAACCCCTTTGTAGAGAGCGGTACCACACAGTTTAGTGATTTTGTATCCTATCCTTTAACAATAATTTGGATAGTTGGCGTAACTAATGCAGTTAATTTGATAGACGGTCTTGATGGCCTTGCGGCNGGGGTATCGTCTATATCCTATCTTTCATTGTTTTTTGTTTCACTGATAACGGGTGATGTGGACAGTGCACTAATTACTGTAATTCTTGCCGGTTCTACACTAGGGTTTTTACCGTACAATTTTAACCCGGCGAAGATATTTATGGGAGACACTGGAGCAACCTTTTTGGGTTTTACCCTTTCAATTATTTCTATTCAGGGAATGCTCAAGTCTTATGCTGCTCTTTCGATTGCAGTTCCGTTGCTTGTACTGGGACTTCCATTGTTTGATACGCTGTCCACCATATTCAGAAGGGTTTTAAACAGAAAACCAATCATGCAGGCAGACAGGGGACATTTGCATCACAAGCTTATTGATATGGGGTATAGCCATAAGCAGACAGTCCTTGTTATGTATACATTAAGTGCCACCTTAGGGCTTAGTGCCATTGTTCTGGCGGACAAAGGCTTTATAAGTGCAATTATTTTAGTTATTACCGTTGCAGCTTTCGTAATCGGTGGTGCTAAATACATGCTGGAAATTGATGATGTGAAAATAGCCGGGGAAGACAAACGGAAGGAAGAGGTTGTAAATACCGTTATTAAGAACCAGGTTCATGGTGAACTGAAAGTAAATGATAAGGGAAACTGATAAAAGGAAATAAAGGTCACACAGGAGAACACAAGGGGACAGAGCACAAGGGGACGGTTCTTCCGTGTCGTACGACACGGAAGAACCGTCCCCTTGTGCTTCCCCTTGTGCTTGTTCTAAAGTTGCTGCTTTATTTTACCGATAAATTAATATGATAAATGATTTCCTTTGGAGGTTGTCCCATGAAGAAATCCGGAAAAATCCTTTCAATTTTTATAGCAATCGAGTTGCTGCTTTTGCCTTTATTACAGATGAATGTTTTTGCTGCGGCAGTGCTTCCAATAGATATATCTGTTGTCAACTATACCCCGGAGGATGGGTTGACAATCAGCTGGAAAAACCCGGCGGGAGCACAGTCCTGTAAAATAACCTATCATAAGCCCAATGAAAGCGAAGAGACAGTGGTGCTTGCAGCTGTTGGTTCTTATACACTAACCGGGCTGCAAAACAATTTTATATATGATATTTGCATAGAAGCATTTAGTGAAGCCGGTGGTACGGGAGAATTGATTGGGAAAGGTTTTTTATTCTTCCTTCCCAGGATTTCTTTTTATGTTGACAGAGTAGCCCAGACAAAGACTGCGATTCCGGGAGGAGGCTTTGAAATTGGAAATGAACCTCGACTAAACCTCAAATGGGCTATGCCCAAAATATGGGATGGAGACGCAGTGGTTAATGCTGATACAATCGAAGCCATAAATTATTTAAATAGCAGTTTATATGATGCATATGGTAACGAGTTGAATATAGCAAGTCTTAATTTTAAAATAAACATTTCCACCGATTATTCCCTTTTAAACAGCGGTTCCACCAATGCCGCGGTGTTGGTGGAAAGTAAACCAGAGGGTTTTAGGGCACATGTTTCCGGCAATTCCGCAATAACTGCTTCGGTCAGTGACCCGGATTCTAATGGTTTTATGAGCTTTGACCTTTTAGGGAAAAAGGATGAGTTTGCTTCCCTTCCCGAAACCACTGAGGCTAATGTGCTTCCCGATGGAGATATCCTTCCGGGAACGGTCTATTACATGAATATAAAGCTTGATTTTAAAAATAGCGAGGGGGAGACAAAGTTTGCGGTTTATTCCGGGAAGCCTGAGGATTTCAATGGAAGCATTATTATGGGCACACATCCATATACCTATACCCCTATAAGATTTCAGCTTTCGAAAGACGCGGCAAATAATGTTTATGTAAGGGTTTACAGGGTGAATCAGGGAAGTCTTGATTTGCCAAGGATGTTCTATGAGGTTCAGGCCAGTGACGATTCTTCCATACCTGGGGATTGGCCGGTAAAGAAAACCATGGACGACAGCTTCTTCTCCCCCGGTTCGGATAGTGCTATAACTCTTATATCCGGGGTTTCACCAAACAATAAGATATACTATAAAATTGTCGTAAAAACAGACTCGACATCGGACAGGATAGAGTCACTGTCGATGGATTATATTCTGGCAGAGGATACGAGTAAACCGCCGGTTCCGGAGGATATTACAATAATTCAAAGAAAACCGGTTGAGGGCAATGTGGATATAGATGGCGATGGTATGGCGGATGATGATATCCTTCGAAAATCCACAGACGTGACTATATCATGGAAAAAGCCTGTTAATTGGGATGAAATCAAGGCAAATACCGATTCTGACAAGGATATAGTTTTTCATATGCTTATGAGCACAAGCCAAGCGGAAACAGATGTACAGCCGTACCCGGAGCTTAAGGCCGAGGGTGAAAGTTACGGCTTTTATCCCCTTAAATACAGAAGAGTACTGTATTTTTCATCTAAGAGCGTAAAAGAAAACGGGAACTGTCTTGAGTATACGATAAACGGGCTTGAACTGTTTAAGGGAGAATATTTTAGTGGAATGGACGGCACAGAGCCGGTAATTGTGAAGGAGAACATTGAAAATAATGAAGCATATCCTTCGTTTTTGCTCCCTAATACGGTGTATTACATTCAAATGTATACAACAACTTCAATTGAACGGAATACAACAGATCTGGAGGATATGTCGGATAAGTCTGTAATAGTTAGTTTTACTACCCTTTCAGAAAAGAATGTGGAGATTCCCCTTCCTAAAAACCTGAGGGTCATAAAGAATGATGCTGATATTACCATCGGTGAAACCATAGATGAAACCATAGATGTGTCCAATTATGTGGAGCTCCAGTTTGGAAAGGTGAATATTGATTGGGACGATTATACAGACAAAACAACGGTTCAAAAGGCGGTTTATTACGACCTTTACATGAGCACCAATCCCAATATAAACTCCTTCCGGCTTATAGGAACCACGGAGCAGATGGACGAAGATCTGTTATTTAGCGGGGTTGACGATAAAAAAAGCAATACTGTCAGGGCAACAATAAGGAATTTCTCTCCGGGAACTCCGGCTTATACAGCCTTTGGTGACAAGCTAAGACCCAACACTACATACTACTTCTATGTAAAGACAAGGCTTGCAATGGGCGGAGAAAGCAGGGAATCCATTCCTACCGCAGCTATTGCTGTTACAACGGTAAAGGGGATTTTTGGAGAGCCCGATGATTCATCGAAAAAACCGCTTGCACCCACCGACTTTGCGATAGCAGAGGATGAAGACGGAAACCCTATGGTTAGTGGTTCTAAAGTGGTATTAACGTGGAAGAAACAGGAGAATGATGTGGTTTATGTTATTGCATGCAGCTCTAGGCGGATTGAACCGGATGAAATTTTTGATGCGTCTTCAGATCCTGTATCAAAAAGCTTTAATGAAGAATTTGGGGACATTATACTAGATCCTTTAGCACCGGAGCTTTCGCAGGGATTTGAGTATAATCCTTTAACTATGGAATGCAGGTTTACCGTAGATCGCTGGCTTTTTCCAAACAGGCTTTATTATTTCAGCATACGGGCAGAGGACAGGGAGGACAGTACAAGATACAGCCCATGGGTTTCAATTCCTGTTACGACTAATCCGACGGAACAGCCGGAGTATTTAAATGTGGTAAGCGATGTACAGCTGGGATTTTTCTTTACCGATGAGGATGCAACCGCAAGAGCGGAGGATTATAAAATATATCTAAAATCAAAGAGCAGTCTAGACTTCACCTATTTACCCAGGAATAAATATTCAATTTTCCAGCAGGGTTCAGTGTGTTTTGTGAGGCTTGTAAACCTTAAGCCGGATACCTACTATGATGTAAGCGTATACAAAGAAGGCAGTCAATCCCCTGTGTTTATCGAAAGAAACATGAAGACCAGGGACGATTGCCATGAAGTCGAGGTAATGTGGAGAGGGATTTACGGATACGGTTATGAGATTGCTATAAAAACTCCCTTTGATGACGACTATATCGTGCTTTCTCATGAAAATTTGGAGGAGTATAGAGTTAGCGATGGCAGAATCCTTCCCTACTATACCGAGAAGGATTCAAGAACTTACCAAACCAACTTTGAATACTGTTATGCACGGATAAAGTCTATTCCGGTGGAAAACGGAAGGGGAAGTGTCGAGAACGTACCCCTTAGCTCAAACATGAAGTACTATGTTAAGGTACGGGCGGTCAGAACCGATCCGGTAGATACTTCTGTGGTGTCATACTCTAAGTATATAGGACCTGTTATCGCAAGAACGGAATTCGACCAGGATGACTATGATGATGGGGATCTGGATAACCGCAAGGAGGTATCGTTCCTTGATAAGATAAGTGAATTTGAAGAACTGCTGTATTGGCGGATCGACATAGGAAACGGCGAGTTCAATAAACTTTTAATCAAGGGCGAAAGAATGGTAAATGTTATCGAGAACAACGGCCCATACCCCTTTGTTTTGGATATATCCGATATTTCACAAGGACTTGACACGGATATAATATATATTCCCGATGATGTTATAAAAGCCTTGGATGGAGAAAATAAAAGCCTTGTTATCAAAACAACCGGTGCGGAGTATACAATAAGACCACAAACCGTTAATACCCAAAATACCGGTGTAGTTGATCTGGAAAAAAGATCCGGTGTCAACGGTATATACTACAGGCTTATAATAAATCAATCATCAAAGATGGCTAGGGTTGCACCGGAGGATACGGTGCCGGCATCGCTGATTAACAGTGTAACAATGGATGCTGTCGGGATAGGTATAACTTGTTTGAGACTGGAAGAGGAAATAAAAAACAAGATATATAATGAAAACACGGGACTTTTGAAGGAGAAGCTGGACTGGTTTTTAGAAAACACCGTACCCACGGACCGACTGGGCAAGATAGCTGAAGAATTGGTGAGGGACATTGAGGTGGAACTGTCTCGCTATTTAAAAAACAGAATTGAGGGTGGAGGCGGTCTGCACCCTGTAGTGGTTGCCACCAAAACCATAGAGGATTTTGAAAGACCCATGATGGCAAGATTGTTCATAACCAATGATACTGCAGGGCTTAAACTTCCCTATGTCTGCTATGACGGGGACAGGGACTGGAAGAAATTATCTTACAATGTGGCTTTTTTAGAGGACAGTATAGCGTTTAATGCCATAAAGACAGGAGAGTACGGGCTGTTTGTATTAAACGCAGCCTTAAAGGATGTGCCCGACAACCACTCCCTTGCCGAAGACATTAATACTCTGATATTCCAATACGATTTGCGGGATGTTTTTGGGTCACTGGAAGCCTTCTACCCCGATGACCCTGTCCGGATAAATGAGGTTATTCTTCTTTATGAAAAGGTAGTGGGCAAGGATGTCTTAAATCTTGGGCTCAGTATAAATCAGAAGGCGAACAAATATGGTCTTGGAAGCCTTTTAGGAATCGGTGGGGTCTCAAGAAATGCCAACCGCCAGGAAATCGCTTTCGTTATAATGATGGTGTATTCTGAAAAGACGGGGACAAGGGTGGAAAGTCTTTTGCCCGGAAGGTATATCTACATAGGCGATGAAAAGGAAATTGACGATATTTACTTTAAACAGGTATTAATGACATTGGATCTGGGTGTGATGAGTCTTAACCCGAAGGGATTTTTTGAACCGAAAAAGACCGTTACCCGCTCAGAGCTTGCCACGTCTTTGATAGGAATTCTTAAACTGATGGGCGATATATAGTACAAAATATATTAAATAGTAAAGATATAGGAGATATGACTATGCTCAGGATTAAAAGGACAATAGTTTTGATTCTGATATTTACAGCAGTATTCCAAATTAATAATTTTGATACAGCTATGGCTGCCGAAGTGCAGACCCCGCCTTCAATGCTGAGGGTCGATCCCAAAAATGAAGATGAGCCGGCCATTGGCTATAATGAATTTGACCAGTACTATGTGGATCTCAAATGGAATGTTTCCTACCCGGGTTCGGCTATTTCAGGTTATGTGAATTTTTATACTCAGGAAATAGCAAAACCCTACAGGAGTGGAGGAACCCGTTCCTTAAGAGAGCGGGATGTCCCGGGAAATATTGGCGAATATAGATTGAAGGGGCTTAGTTCAGGTACGGTCTATTATATTGATGCAACGGCGTATTACAATTATGTTTTTAATGATACCACATACAGCAGTCCCCAATCGGCAGCTTCCAACAGGGTTAAGGTATTGACGGACATAAGCATTAGTGCCTATGCCTTAGAAAGCAACAAGATTAAAATAGAATGGGATGATGTATGGAACACCGGAGGGAGAATAGATTACAAGCTATATATATCCGAAAACAGCAGCTTTTCCAATACTCCCCCCATTTATATTAAAAAGGGACAGATAGGAGAAAATGGACCTGTTACAGTGAATGAAGAAACAGGAAAGCTTGAATACATTCATACGGCAAGAGACCCGGGAAGGGTTTATTATATCAGAATAGAGCCGGATGTAGCGGACAATGAGTTAAAAAAGAGTCAGTATAGCAGAACCGTGGCAGTAAGCAGTTTTATCCTAGTAAAAACAACCAAAATCTCCACCGATGATTCGGGGGCGGTCTGGAAGCTGGAGTGGAGCCCGGTTGTGACAGGATTGGGAGACAGTGACATCAAGGTTACCTACCACATTTACAAAGGTGAAGTGGATTCTACAGCCCTGCCCCAGTATATGGCGGCTGTCGACGGTACAAGCTTCTTTGTCACGCTGCCTTCGGGTAATGTCGAAAACTATTTTATCATAAGAGTCCTAGTGACAAGAAACGGACAGGATGTGTATGAGGGGATTAGAATTGAATCGGAGCAAATTATAGTAACGGAGCAGGAAGTGGCCTTTTACCCGGCGGTACCGGAGATTGTGGATGAATTTACCAGTTCCGACGGAGACATTATTACAAGCTATGAAGAAAGCCTCGAACCCCATAGTGCTACGGTTATGTGGAGGGTACCGTTGCTTGGAGATGGGCGGATTGATGAAGATGTTGTATATGACATATGGCTGATACAAGACCCGGATCAAATTGACAATCCACCTCAGGAAGCACTGATTGCCTCTAATATGAAAATTGGAAGTAATAATTATATACTTTATGATAATAATTTATTGGGTTATAGCTATAGGGTTTCCAACCTTATGGCCAATTCCACCTACTACTTTAAAATAGTTGCTAAAAGACAGTTTCTTGAATATGTCGATGATATTCTTCAGAGCGTCACTTACAGTTCGGATCCTGCGATTAAGGTTATTGTTACACCGCCGGAAGGTCCCATTGACCAGCCCAATGTGCCTGCAAGGCCTCCCCTTAAGGTGAAAGAGTACAGTGATGGGACGGATTCCATTACCCTGGATTCTGTTATCATTCAGCTTAAAAACATGTGGTATGAAAAGTATAATTTTGAAGAAAATCGATGGGAATACATAAGAACCGAAAAACTCCACGAGACCGATGTTCCTCCTTATGTTCCCGTATCTGAGCCCGACCCTGACTCGGAGCCGGACACAGCTCCCATCCCAATAGTAGCCGATGATGTTTACTACAGGAAGGTGTCCTATGACAGCGGTGTGAAAATAGAAGTCGGGTGTATAAAATACACCGAGGGAATGTCCTATGATGAGCTTAAAAACATTGCCGCCAGTTGGGTAACCGGTTTTCCCGTTGAGCCCAATGACCCGTTGGAAAATCCTCAGCTTAGTCCCGATAAAAACAAGCACAATATCGATATTCCGCTGACAGGTTTAGAGCCTAATACGGCGTATGTTATTTGGGTGAGGGCGTCAAGGCCTGAAATGAACCTTATATCCGAGCCTTCAGATCCTATAATAATCACCACAGACCCTGTTATTATACCTCCCGCGGAAAAGCCGGTGGTTCCGTCCTTCAACTACAGTCTGTCGGGGGATATATACATAGATTTAGGGTGGGAGTTTAAGCCGGGGTACAGCTATTATATAAGATACGGGACTGAAGACAATATCAACTCAGCCATAGGGAGTGTCAAGGTTGGAATGGAAGACCTTTATAACTCCATGTACTACAGGGTAGGGGATTTGAAACCCGGTACTCTTTACTATTTCTGGCTGCAGGCTGAGTCCACAAGCGGGGATGACGCCATAAAATCTGAATGGAGCGATTCCTATCTTGTGAGTACTTTAGATCTTATTCCACCGGACAGCCCTAAGGGGTTCGGTATAAAAAACAGCAGCGATGCCATTACAAAAAACAGTATTACCTTTGAATGGATGCAGGAGGAAAACCTTAAGTATATTCTTGAGGTATCAAAGGACTTAAACTTCAAAGAGTTTATTGAATACGATGCGGGATATGTTTCGGAGTATACCGTGGACGGACTATTGTCGAATCACCGTTACTTTGCAAGACTCTATGCCTATGATCCCGTGAAGGATATGAGATCCGGTTCAACTCACATCATATCGGTGAGGACTATAGGCAGCAGTGATGATTACGACTCCGATGTCGATATTGAAGACATAATAACTGGTGAATATATTGATAAGGCAGAAACCATAGAGGATGGAGTGTGGAACGTTAAAATAGTGGGCGTGAATGCCGACCTGTTTATAGAACAGGTCATAAAGGACAATAAACTGGATGTGACTGTTGACCTCAGTAATCCGCCGGCAGCCTATGACAAATTGCGGATACTGGTTTCCGACAAGGTGTTTAAATCCTTGACCACCCTTTCGGAAAATCTGATCATAAAAACAGAAGGACTTTCTCTTGTGATAAGACCGGGAACGATAACCACTGAAAGTTTCAATCCCCTTGCCAATAGAGCCTTTGGGGTGGACTATGAGATATGCATTTCCTATCCCGACAAGGTGGATTCTTACATTAAGAACATGGTGTTTAAAACCAAAGTGGCACGAATTGAAATAGGTGTGGTTGACGGGGGAAATCTTTTGCCGGTAAAATCCCTCTTAAAACCCCTTAGGATATTGATGGAATATGATGAGTACAGGGAAGGCAAGATATCGGGATTTTTGTATGACAAAGGAACATCTGCATGGGAAAGGCTTGATACGGAGTATATATATAATCACGACACCGGCATAGGGACTGTTGCTTATGAAACTCTAAAGACCGGAGACATGGTTGTAGCCGAAACAGGCTATGACTATTATGACGATATATACTACCACAATTATGAGAGTGCGATTAATAATGTCGCTTCCTTATACAGGTTAAAAAGTATACCGGGAAGGCTTTTTGAACCGGATAACTATGCAACCCTTGAAAGCACGGTAAAAATAATGTTTGACGTTTTAGAACATGAATATGGCAGCGATTTCATGAGACAGGCGGCCAGAGCCGGGCTGATAAGTCCGGAAAACATTGATGGGGCAGACAGGGATTGTACCGTGGGCGAAGCATATAGAATGCTGGTAAGGCTGTTTGAACTTAAAACCGGAAGTGCCCTTGACGCCCGGAGTAAATCGGAATTCATTGAAATAAACGGTTTAGAGCTTATAAGAGACAATAAAAAGACCGTGCCAGTCAATGAACCCATAAAAAGAGGAGAGGTATTGGCACTCATTGAAAAGATTCTGGTATATATTGGAGAATTGGAATAAATATCTGGTTTATTTTTAAAAATTTAGTCCTTAAAAAAGAGGATTTGGGGTGTATGATAATGAATATAAATAATATAAAAGTATACATAATAGCTATAGCATTGATTTTTTCCGTTAAGACTCAGAATGTCGGTGCTCATGGAGCATTGTACGAGTTGAAGCAAATAGATGAGAAAAAAGTGAGGATTACACTAAAGCTTTCGGAGAGTGGGCAAAACAGAGGCATCATTATTACACACTATTATCTGGTAAACGGCAAAGTGCTGCATATTGGATATGAGACTAAAGACGGAGCTGAAAATGAGGTGTACTTGGACTATGACATGTCCGGTGCGGTTCCTCCCATAAGAATAAAGCTTACAAATATTAACGACAGGGACTGGGTGCCTTTTAATGACATAAAGGGAATAGAGCAAGAGGAATACATTACCCATCTTCATGATGTGGGAATAGTGAACGGGATGCCGGATGGTTCCTTCAAACCCTACAGCAAAATTACCAGAGCGGAGTTTATGGTTCTGATTGTAAAAGCATTAAATATTTCGGGGACTGCAGAGAATATGGAAGGTTTTACCGACATAGAAGGACACTGGGCAAAAGATATAATTTTGATTGCGTTAAAATGCGGATTGATTTCAGGTTATGGGGATAAGACAATAAGACCTGATAATCCCATCAGCTTGGCGGAGGTCAGTTCAGTTATTTCGCGGGCATTTGAGTTTAAAACTGCGAAAAATGGAATATATCAAAAATTGAAGAAAGACAGATGGTACAGCAGTTCGGTAAAGAGAATGTTTGATGTTGGGATTTTGTCGGTAGATGATAGCCTCTACAAAGATTTTAACGAAGAAGGGTTAATAAATAGGGCAGATTGCTCGATGATGATAAGCCGGGCTCTTTCAACGTATTAATTCAAGCCCGATATCGTTTAAAAATAAAAAATGAACCAACTCCTTTGTTGCTTACAGAAATCTATGCAGCTCGCTTTTAGTATCACGTTTAAATCGACTTGGGAAAAACTAGGCCGTTATTATAGGAGGTGGTATTTCTTAATACATTTCTATAAAACCATTGAAATTTAAAGCAAATCTTTAAGAAATATTGGATGTATATCCCATCGCATTAAAGGTTATAATTCTACTATAACTGTGCCCATTTCCATCAAGCAGGCACATAACGGTAGAAGGGGATTATACATGGAAAGAATGTCGAGAAACTGGTTTTATTTGCTTTTAATATTAATAATACTATTTACAATTGGGTGTATAAGGCTTTATTATAGTAATGGGTCTTTTTGTGCCGCCCTTGAAAAAGCATTTAAAGCTTCCGGAGCAAATTTTGTCAGCAGCGAATTTTATGTGAATGCTGAGGTGGGAAATGAGTACCAAAGCTTTGAGCAGCTGTCAAGAATGGCGGATGACCTTGCGGCAGATATGAATATTGAAAAAAACGAGATGTATTCAAGAAGCCTTATAGGGAATGATTCTATTGATAAAATGGAGATAATCGGAATTTCCGAAGGGGGAAAGAGGATAAACCTTTGTGCACGGTCGGAAAGAGACGCCGGCGGCAGCGGTAAATCCTACATAACGGTGAGTGTTACTGTGGATTCTGCGAAATTTGAAATTGAGGATATATATGAAGACTTGCTTAAAACCCTAGGCAAATATAAAATTCATCCAAAGGTAAACACTTGTGTTACTGGATATTTTGAGGGGAAACTGGATTATGCCGCATTAAATGAGGTAAGCAAACGAGTACTTAAACACGCGGGTGCTAGAAAGGTAAACGGTATTACGGATAATAATATGATAAGTGTTTCGGCGTATTCTCCCGGTATAGACAATACTATACTGGAAAACGGGAAAAAGGTTAACATGAATCTGGCAATAAGATATAATTCATACGAGAACAGGACTTATATCTGGATTGCAATACCGGTGATAACCATTGAGTACTGAGAAAATGTCCGCGAAAAAGTACATACAAAAGACAAAAAACAATAAAAAACGAAAGGAAGAAGCGATGTGCCCAAACTAATTGTAACCGAGGGAAAACCGTTAAAGGGAACGGTAAGAATAAGCGGTGCAAAGAATTCGGTGTTGCCCATTATAGCTGCATCCATTTTAGGTGACGAGGAGAGCATCATTGAAGAGATTCCGGATCTTACGGATGTAAAAATCATGTGTGATTTATTGGAATCTTTTGGCGTGAATGTTGAGTTTTCAGAAAACAAATCCAAGCTTCGTATTGCTTTGAAGGATATAATAAATACAACTGCACCCTATGAACTGGTTAATAAAATGAGGGCATCCATTCTTGTTATGGGACCTCTTTTGGCCAGAACGGGTACAGCAAAGATTTCTCTTCCCGGCGGCTGTGCAATAGGAACCCGGCCGGTGGACTTGCATCTTAAAGGCTTTGCTGCCATGGGGGCGGAAATAGATCAAGGACATGGCTATATAGAAGCAAGGGTAAAGGGAAGACTTAGAGGAAGTAAAATTTATCTGGACTTTCCCAGTGTCGGTGCCACCGAAAACATTATGATGGCAGCAGTTTTAGCAGAGGGACAGACCATAATAGAAAATGCTGCGATAGAGCCGGAGATTGTAGACCTTGCTACATATTTGACGGCTATGGGAGCAGACATTAAGGGTGCGGGAACCGATACGATAAAGATAAACGGTGTTCATAGTTTAAGCGGTACGAATCATGCTGTGATTCCGGACAGGATTGAGGCAGGAACGTTTATGGTGGCTGCGGCGGTAACCGGCGGAGATGTAGTGGTGGAAAACATCGTGCCGGATCATGTAAAGCCCATAACGGCGAAGCTCAGAGAGGCAGGAGTTGAGGTTTCTGAAGAGCTTTCGAGCATACATGTTAAGGCAGGTAATGACATAAAGCCTATAGATATCAAGACCCATCCTTACCCGGGTTTTCCTACGGATATGCAGGCACAGATGACCGCTTTGATGACCAAGGCTGAGGGAACCAGTATGGTTATTGAAACAATTTTTGAAAACAGGTTTATGCACTTGGCAGAACTTAAAAGGATGGGTGCCAATGTTAAAATTGAGGGAAGAAGTGCAATCATTGAGGGTAAGCCCAAGCTTACCGGGGCGGTGGTGCGAGCTACGGATTTGAGAGCTGGTGCGGCACTTATTTTGGCGGGGCTTATAGCGGAGGGCGTTACCGAAATCACGGAGATAGATCATATTGAAAGAGGCTATGTAAGAATCGACCAGAAGCTCAATGCCTTAGGTGCAAACATTAAAAGAGTCGAGGATGAAGATCAAGAATAGCACAGGNGGAGCACAGGGGGACGGTTCTTCCGTGTCATAATAGCAGGTACATATTAAGGGACGCAACTTATGCGTCCTTTAATTCATGGGCTTTAGCCTGTTTTGCTTATAAAGCGAAACAATAAACCCTTCATTGTATGAGTTAAAAATGATTATACCGAATAATTGCCTTTATTAGACCAGATGGCTAGCTTGGTTAAGCAATTATGGAATAAAATGATTTAACATGCAACACATAATTTCTTTGCAGAGAATGTATTGACAGATAATGGTTATTTATATACTATTAACTTAACTAATATTCACAGATTAGGATAAGGAAATATTACCGATTTGATTTGGTGAGGTGAATAGGGCTTGTCGTCAACAAGTGAAATTGGTGCTGCTAGTGCTGAAAAAATTACGATTGAGCAGTTTAAACGGATGGAAGAGGGTTTGAAAAAAAGTTAGAAAACGGCGAAATAAGTAAGGATGAATTTGATAATCTATATGATAAACTGGTAGCTCAGTATAAAGAAGATGATCAAGGCACAAATGGTAAGGTGCCGAAAAGGGATTACGCTAAAATAGCAGAATCATGTCCTATAGATATACCTTCGAATGCTAAAATAGTTGACCAGACCCAAAATGGATATGATCAAATAAAGTATACTTGGTCTGACGATACATACAAATATGAGGCACGTTGGCATACTCGCACGCCTGGTGTACCGGAAGGGCAAGGTAATACGTGGGTTGTAACTAGAACAACTCCTGGTACACCAGAAGGTCAACGAAAAGTTCAGCACATTTTGACAGGTGAAAATCAGTGGACCCCAATGAAACAGTGGCAGGATGCCGTGAAAGCAAGACAGAATGGAGCTGCGACATCAGAACAGCAAAAATTATTAGATTCGGATCATTGGCCAGCACCTAAGGAGGAATAAAATGGATAGAGCAATTAGTAAGTACTATGAAGGGTTTGAAGGCGAACCGGAAATTTGTTTGATTCGGGGTGAAGAAAACGTATTTTAGACAAAGATGTTCAAAATGTTCTAAGCGAAGTGCTGGAATTTCTAATAGATGCCAAGTCCGGTAATGATGATGTTTGGATAGCTTATGAGTAAGTTTCTATCACCATTTTTCATTTTCTAAAAAAGAATAACCTAAAGCTCACAATCATATCTATTTATTAATAACAATACAATCGGGATAAAAAACTACTAAAATCACAGGAAAAGGTATGGATAATGAAAAAGCTTTTGGGTTATTTTATTTTAATGACAATGATAATTGTTATACTTCCGTTGATTATTGTCAGGGGTTGCAGTACGGTTATAACCGATATTGTGCCTGAGGATGATAAAAGGGAAGAACAAAAGCAGGAGCAAAAAAAAGAGCAAACGCGGGCAGGAAAAACAAAGCTGAAGGTATATATAAAGGGTAAAGGTACAGTTGAGGAAATGCCTTTGGAAGAATATATAAAGGGTGTTGTGGCGGCTGAGATGCCTGTTGATTTTGAGCCGGAGGCCCTTAAGGCACAGGCGGTGGCTGCCCGCACATACGCATACGGGAGAATGAAAAAAATATACACCCCCAGCGACGATATACATGCCGGTGCTCATATATGTACCGATTCAGGTCATTGTCAGGCATGGATTAAAAAAGAGGATGCCCTCAACAAGTGGGAATCCTCCAAAGCCTCGGATAATTGGAAAAAGATTGAGAAGGCTGTCCTAGATACGGAGGGACAGATTCTCTTATATGAAAACAGTGTCGTAAACCCCGTATTCCATTCGAACAGCGGCGGGATGACCGAGAATTCGGAGGACGTGTGGGAGGGAACGGTGGTTCCTTATCTCAAAAGCGTTGTAAGTGAAGGTGAGGAAGCCAGTGCGGGATATGAGGTTGAAACGGAATTTAAAAAAGAAGATATAGTTCAAAAATTAAAGGCACAATATCCGGATTTCAAAGTAGGCAAAGAGACCCTTTTTGATGAAATAAAGATTCTTGAACGAACCGAGGCGGGAAGAGTGAAAAGTATGGAAATAGGAGATGTGACCCTTAAAGGTACGGAGTTTAGAAGTCTCCTTGGACTAAGATCAACAAATTTCACCATTGAGGATGTGGATGACTCTAAACTCAAAATAACAACCATAGGATATGGGCATGGTGTGGGAATGAGCCAATGGGGAGCAAACCACCGGGCAAAACAGGGAGATAACCATGAAGAAATTCTTAAATATTATTATCCGGGCGTGTATATTGATTCCATTGAAGATGTGGAACTTATATTGAACTCCAAAGAGAAATAAATATTTTTTACCTCTATGTATATTGTTGCCATAGGCGGAAACAATAATATATGGAGGTGGAAAAAGTGGATTTTAAAAAATTGTTTCCAGATAAGAAGGTAACGCAGAAAAAGATTTTAGATTTTTTTGATAAAAAAGGATTTTACATTGTTTTAGTTTTGTGCATAACCATTATCGGAGTCACGGCAGCACTGGTTACAACCCATAATATTACTTCATCCAAAAATTACGGCAGTGATAATATCATTTCACCGGATATGGCAAGTGGCATCATGGATGAAGACGACAGCAGTACTTACTTATTGGAGGATGAGCTTGACATTCAAAATGCAGAGGAGGCAGCGGCAAAAACTACAAAGGAAACCGGACAGCCCTCTAATACTATAGCAAGTCCAACTCCAAAGCCGACAGAAGAACCGAAGAAGACAGAGCTGCCGAAGGAGCAAAAGGCTACAGAGCCGCCAAAGGAAGAGAAAAAGCCGAAGACTCAGGCGGAAAATAAGACTACGGCAGCACAGACTGCAAGTAATAAAGAAAATGCAATACAGACCTTTGCAATGCCGGTATTTGGGAAAGTGACCCTTGAATTTGCAATGGACAAGCTGGTTTACTCCAAAACATTGGAGGAATGGAGGGCTCATAGCGGTGTAGACTTAAGAGCGGATAGGGGAACACCGGTAAAAGTGGTTGCCGACGGCGTGGTAACCGAGATTAAAAATGACCCAAGGTTTGGTGTGACCGTAATAGTGGAGCACTCAAACGGTATTAAGACTTTATACGCAAACCTTGCCAGCACAGACATGGTTACTCCAAACCAGAAGGTTAAGCAGGGGGAGATAATAGGGAGTGTTGGAAATACAGCGATAATTGAGTCTGCGGAGCCTCCGCACCTGCATTTTGAAGTGCTAAAGGATGGCAAACCGGTGGATCCCGGTGATTATCTTTCCTTGTCTTCAGAGTAAATAAACAATAATTAACAAACCATAACAGAAAAAAGAAGCTGCCTTAAAACAGGGCTTCTTTTTTTTTATTATAGGATTTCACGCATTGCATTAAAAATGACAACATCTGCACAAAAAAATCAATTGATTTAAAATTAAAACAGATAGCAAACAAATCTCTTCTCACAGGAAAGTTTTAAATGCCCACCAATCATAAGTGAATTTAATACGGCATATATATTATATTGAACACAGAAAGCAAATCGCACTGAGAATTGCTTTCGATAATATTAAGTATATGCTTTCGCGAAAATCCGAACAAATGAACAAAATCTTCGGAACATTAAGTCCTCTTGATTTTTGGTAATTTTACTTTGTGAAATTCCATTAATTAAAATGTTTTTGCGAAACATGTAGTTTAGTCACTAAAGCCTTTTAAGAGTATGTGGATGTTTAAAAAGCAGTTGCATACCCATGTAAACTATCCTGAATTATAGATATACAAGATTACCTGAACAAAGGATCTGGCATTGTTTAAGTTAAAAAGCCGGTAACGGGTCTGCGGTAATAGATAAAGCAACTTCAAGCTACGTTGAAAATCAATAGAGTATCAACTGTAAGGGGGGGCGTATTGTTGAAAGGTTATATAGAAGAGAGGGCCGTGGAGCTTGCCAACTTTATTATTGAAAATCAGGCAACTGTAAGGGCTGCCGCAAAAAAGTTCGGAATTAGCAAAAGCACCGTACACAAGGATGTAACCGAAAGATTGGTACAAATCAACTCTGTTTTGGCAGAAGAAGCCAAGGCAGTATTGGACAAAAATAAAGCAGAAAGACACATAAGAGGTGGTCTTGCAACTAGAGCTAAATACAAAGGGAAAGCGGAATAAATGTCTAAAAGTCGGGAAACCGGCTTTTAACTTTTTTTGTAAAAAACATTTTTCGATGCAGCATGTGATTTTATGAAATGTATAATGTTATTACTCGAAAAAATGCTGAATTGCCGTTGATTACCAGATAGAAACGATTATTTCATAATATTGACATCGAAATACATGATTGATATGATAATCGAAATACATGATTGATATGATAATGGAAAGAAGACAATAAGGGGGATGGTGAGTATGACTAGAGAAGGGGCAATGGAACATTTTGAAGAAGAGTATGTATATAAATATTATGTTCAAATGGACAAAAGAGCAGAGAAATATATAGAAGAAAATAATGAGAGATTGACTTTAGAATTTATAGAAACATTCAGGTCTTTGTGTAAAAAAATAAAACAGATGCAGATTGAGGGTAAAAAGGAAAAGATAGCATATATTACTTTTTCTTTTGGAATAGATAACCTACTCCATAATAGCCACGAATATATGGTACATGCCTATGGTAGCGAATGGTTCTATGAAGATAGTGAAGAGTGCAAGGTCATGCATGATTTAAGCTGGTTGTATGAGTTTATGGAAGATACATATAATCAATTGGTAGAGATAAGCAAGAAATACATTGGAAATATAACAAGTGCCGATTTAAAGGAAGTGAGAAAAACAGGAGTTATTTCTTGTGATGTTCTATTCAGAAAGTTTGCNAAAAAAGCGATAGAAAAGGCTGTAGAAATAGATGAGTTTAAGGAAATAGAAAAGGATGAAGTATTGGAAATCAGAAACGGAGAGTACAAAGGCTACAACGAAATTATCTATAAAATTGATACTAGAGTAAAGAATTCAAAAGACATTAAGAGTTGGCTTGAGAAAAAGGAAAAAGGATATTCAAATCAGATACTATGCAACTTGGATTTATCAAATGGAGATTATAAAGGCATAACAGCACATCAAACGGATTTTTCCGGCTCTGATCTATCAAATTCAAACTTTGAAGGAGCGAGTCTATTAGAATCACGATTTATTAAAGCCAAGATAGATAATGTAAACTTTAAAGGTGCTGCTCTAAGTGAATCAAATTTTGCCTATACGACAGTGCAAAATTCTAATTTCGAGAAAGCTCACTTTTTATATTCAAACTTTAATAATTCAGAACTAACAGGCTGTAATTTAGTTGAAGCAAACTTTACTGGTTCGAATTTTCAAAACGGTGTTATAAGGGATTCTGTTCTAAAAAACGCAAATTTTTTTGAAGCTGATTTAGAAAATGCAGATTTCAGCAATAATGATTTACAGGGAGCTTCTTTTGTTGATACAAATTTAAAAGGTGCAGATTTTTCGGGTTGTAATTTA
>JGI24710J26742_10001088_pt1 | contig 25280 bp, 25 predicted proteins | sample BioPla2DNA2_FD_26742 | JGI IMG/M metagenome (IMG submission 26742) | reverse complement strand
ATCTTACTACAAAGGCTCAATAAAGTTTATCTGTAATTTATGCCATGGCTTAATCTTCCTTCATGATTTCACCGTGGATGTGTTGTGGGGAACAATATTCTAAAAACTTAAGTTTCGCAAGTACAAAAGCGTGCATCATGTGCACGCTTTACACCATCTATTTTAATTATTTAATTATAAATTTGCAACTTTAACAGGTTCTTCGAATATACCTCGTTTCACCTCGGTTGCAGTCATATGCTTGGCGTTAAACCTTTCTGTCAGGTAATTGCAAGCATCCCATGGATTAACCTTTTCTCCGCAGGTAAATACATCTACAGCAGCATATCCTAATTCAGGCCACGTATGAATTGCAAGATGGGATTCGGATATAACTACTACACCGCTTACCCCCTGAGGACTGAATTTGTGAAATGCGACTTCCCTAACTTCAGCACCAGCTTCGAGAACAGCTTCAACCATAATTTTTTCAATCAAATTGCGGTTGTTAAGAATTGCCGCATCGCATCCGTATACTTCTGCCAATATATGACGGCCCAAAGCATTCATTTCTTTTCCCCCCTTCAATTTTAAAAAATTATCAACAACCTTTCTAAAATTTGAAATTTGTCAATTTCAACAAAAACTATTTTAGCACGTTTGCCTTAAATGTCAATAGAAATTTCGAATATTTTTTATATTTCATGCTTATGTTAAATTACTGGAATTATTCTTTCAAATTCTTCATTTTTATATGTATTTATCGTGTTTACAATGAAATCAGTTCTATTTTGATGAAGAAAGGTGAAGAAAAACAAAAGCCCATTACATATTGTAACAGGCTTTTTTATAAACCGGTTCTGTCATATACTTCAAGATCATTTTACCGCTATGAATATACGGTGGTTTTAAGACTCAGTTGCTTTTGAAATTATATCTCCTAATGTTATGCTCATGTCTTCCTTGTGTTCACTAGGTTCTACATCAGCATTTTCAACAGATTCACCTTCAGCATTTTTAGCTTGTGCCTCTTCGCTCTCAGGAGGATCTATTGGCTGTACTTCTTTTATGCTAAGGCTTATTTTTTTGTTTTCAATATCCATTTCAACAATTTTGGCATCAACTTTCATTCCAATTTCCAGAACATCACTTGCCTTTGCCAAACGCTTTGTTGATATCTGTGATATGTGCACTAAACCATCAACACCCGGTTCCAGTTCAACAAACACTCCAAAGGGAGCAAAACGTAGAACCGTTACATTAACGATATCTCCAACATTATATTTCTGTCCTGCTTTGTACCATGGGTTGTCCTCCATTTTTCTATATCCCAATGACACTTTATTCTTTTCTTTATCAAATTCTAAAACATTTACTTCAACAGTGTCTCCAACTTTTAATATTTCAGAAGGGTGTTTAACTCTTGACCATGAAAGCTCAGATATGTGAACAAGACCGTCAACTCCTCCAATATCAACGAAAGCACCGAAATCTGTAAGGCTCTTGACCACACCTTTAAACACTTTTCCTACTTCCATGCTATTCCATGTGTTGTTTGCAAGGCTGGCTTTTTCTTCTTCTATGAGTACTCTTGCAGAACCCACCAGTTTACGTTTCTTTTCATTAAACTCAATAATTCTAAGAGTAATACTCTTTTTAAGAAACTCATTCAAATCCTTTACAAACCTATCACTTACCTGAGAAGCAGGTACAAATATGTTTATGCCCTTTGAATTGGCAATGATACCACCCTTTACTACCTCTTGAACATAGGCCTTTACAGGAGTCTTGTCTTCATAGGCTTTAACTATCTCATCCCAGTTCTTTGAAGCATCTACCCTTTTCTTTGAAAGCTTTACATTGCCTTCCCCATCATTAATCATTAGAACTAGAACTTCGATTTCGTCCCCTACCTTTACTTCATTTTCAATTTTAAAGTCGGGATCATAGGAATATTCTTCTAAAGATATAATTCCATCGGCCTTATAGCCCAAATCAACAAAAACCTCGTTGCTGTTAAAGCCTATTATTTTTCCCTTTACAGTATCCCCCGATTGTATTCTTACAAACGAGTCTTCAAATGCATTGGCGAAATCTATGTCACCATCTTTTTCTTTTAAATCGACCATTTCCTGATTGTTTAATTCACTCATTTTTTTAATAACCTCCTCAATTACCCAGTCCGGTGTAGAAGCTCCGGCAGAAATACCTATTTTTTTAATTTTTTTTATATCTACCGGCGGAATGTCACCGATAGTTTCGACTTTATACGTATAATCACAATGCTTTTTACAAATGTCATAAAGTTTTTGGGTATTGGAACTTTTTGCCCCCCCAATTATTATCATTATGTCTACCTGCTTGGCTATTTCCTCTGCTTCATTTTGTCGCTTACTAGTAGCACTACATATCGTATCAAATTTTGTGATATTTTTAAATTTATTTTTTAAAACTTCATTTGTAGTTTGCCATGTTTCTTTTGTGATAGTGGTCTGAGCCACAACACAAACTTTTTCATCACTTTCGGTAAGCTCTTCTGCATCTTTTGCACTGTTGACAATATGTGCACTATTGTTACACCAGCCATTTATCCCAATGACTTCAGGATGTTTTTTGTCACCTATAATTATTATCCTATAACCTTCTTCATACTTCTCCTTTACAAGAGTATGAATTTTTTTTACGTATGGACATGTAGCATCTTCCAAAATCAACCCCTTATTATAAATCTTTTCATATATTTCTGGTGTAACACCGTGAGCTCTTATAACAATATGACCTTCATTATCTATGTTATCAATGTCATCCACCGCTTTTACACCTTTAGATTCAAAAAATTCTACCACTTGCGGGTTGTGAATAATAGGACCAAAGGTGTAAATAGAATCCTTTTGATTCTCTAAAAGATTGTAAACGGTTTTAACAGCATTGCTAACTCCAAAACAAAAACCAGCGGATTTTGCAACTATAATTTCCAAATTATCCTTCCTCCAAAAGCAAATAAACCTTTTTCATTATTCCTTCACTTATTTCGACCAACTCATTATTAGTATATTTCTTATCTTTATCCAAATCAAGAGCAAATGGTTTTCCAAAAACAATTTTTATTTTACTGAAAAGGCGGTATTTTCCTTCCACGGCAACAGGAAGAATCGGTGCTCCGGTTTTTTGAGCCAGTAATGCAGCCCCCGGTTTAACCTTTACTGTTTTTCCATGCTTATGCTTAAGCCTGGTACCTTCCGGAAAGATCCCAACAATATGGCCATCATTAAGGAGGTTTATAGCTGTTTTAATTGCTTCAACATCAGCTTTTCCCCTTCTAACAGGAAATGCTCCCAACTTTTTTATAATACGGGACAGTAAAGGATTTTTAAATAGCTCTGATTTAGCCATATAACGTACCAAGCGTTTTATTTTATAGCCGATAAAAAACATATCCAATTCTCCGACATGATTGGCACACAAAATAGCAGCCCCTTTTTCGGGCACATTTTCTATTCCAATGACCTTTACCCTATAAAACAATAAAAAAACTATTTTTAAAAATGCTTTTCCAGTTTTAATAAACATTGTTCTCTACATACTCCATTATCTTCTTTGCAACCTGTTCTATATTCATATTCGTGGTATCTATTTCAATAGCGTCAGCAGCTTTAGATAGTGGTGCAAATTCTCTGCTGCTGTCATTTTTATCCCTGTATTCAATATCCTTTTTTACGTCCTCAAAAGACACATTATGGTTATTATTCGATATAAGTTCATTATACCTTCTTTTTGCCCTTTCTTCCACTGAAGCCGTAAGAAAAAACTTAAATTCAGCATTGGGCAGTACATATGTACCTATATCCCTGCCATCCATTACAACACTGCTTTTGGATGCTATTTCCCGTTGAAGTTCCACCATCTTAAGCCTAACCTCCGGTATAACTGCCACATTGGAGGCACCGATGGAAACTTCGGGAGTTTTAATAAATGAGGTTACATCTTCATTGTCTAATAAAATCCTCTGTGATTCTCCGGAATATACTACCTTTAAATCAATATTTTTGACGAGTTCTGAAACCTTTTCACGATCCAGTGTATCGATACCTTCCCTGATTGCCTTTAAGGCAACAGCCCTATACATTGTTCCAGTGTCAAGATAGAGAATTTTTAATTTTTTTGAAATAATCTTTGAAATTGTGCTTTTTCCTGCCCCAGCCGGGCCATCTATTGCAATTGCAATTTTCTCTTTTTTGTCCATAACGTTACTCCTGAATCAATATAAGTTTATTTATATAGTTAACTATTCTCCAATATCCGGTCTCAAAACTTTTGCACCGTTTGTATATATATGCTTTATGTCTTTCTTACCTTTTTCGCTGTTCACATGCATCATTATACGGATGCATTTTTTTAAGCTGCCTTGAACATTTATCTCATTCATGCACATAAGTGCAGTGCTTGTCCAGCCTATATTTCTTGCGGCAACAGCTGGAAAAGCCTTGTCCAAGTCCTGGGTAACTGTAAAAATTATACTTATTATGTCTTCTTCATGAAGCTCATTCCTCTTAGCCATTTCCAGAAGAAGCTTTTGTGTTTCGGCAATAATTTCATCTGAATTATTGTTTTCTACGGTTGTTGCACCTCTAACCGCCAAAACCATTGATGATTCCTCCATTCTACCATTCTACTTAAACAACCCTGTGACCGAGACCTATGGATACCTCATTTAAGTGAAGCAATCCAATCCCGAAAAAAACTGCCACAGAGACGTGACTTTTATAGCGAGCAATGCCGATCTTTCCACCTACATTAAGCCCCAATGCTTTTGGCATTATTTGCGAAAGAGCTTCCCTTGTTGCTCCGGCAATAGCACCTTCTTCAACATGGTTATCAATAATAACCCCTTCTCTTTTAGACGAAACAACAGCCCTTTCTATTATCTTCATAACAGAATTAGTGAACTCACCGCCATAATTTACTGCTGCAGCATGTATTCCAAGCTTCAAATATTCTGCTTGAAGATGTTTTTCCTCTGCCCTGTCCGTAGAAAGAGCAAGCCTGATTGCCGCTGATGCAATTTCCTTGCTGCCAAATCCTTCGTTTCTATTAACTTCTTTAGTCATATCTTCCTCTTTTAAATACCTTTACAGGCTTTTATTTTGTGCCAGCCAAAATAGGCACTACTATATTATACTGTAATAATAAATTTAAAACAATAAAAAAATTATTCGATTATAATTCTTGTTAGTTGTTTCACATTGGAATTGACTTTTATTCGCTTTCCTATGTCATTGCTTATAATATTAGTGCTCGCTGAAACAATCTCAACCTCAGATTCACTGGCGAGGCTCCCGTCAATTGAAATAACGTCACCGTGCTTAACTTTAATGTTTATTAACTTTTGAGAGAATGCAGCCACCTCATCGCCGTTTACAAGAAGCTTCAAGTCTTCATTCAAATCTTCATTGCATAAAGCAACGGAAATCTCTCCTTGGCTGTACAGATATTCCTCGTACTGTAAAGGACTCCCCTCAAGCCCTGTGTCACCAGTAAAAAAGGTTCTGATTGACGGATTCATCATAGCTGCCTGAACCACGATGAGAGATACAAACAAAAACACAAATAAAAAAAATAGAACCCTTTCAAATCTCGCTCCGGGGTTTACGGACTTTGCTTTGGAACGCTTTTGTTTTTTACCTGCACTAAATACTACAACTTTCATAGACATCACTCCCCATGTTTTTATTGAAGTTACTATAGAATAATATGCACAACCTCAATAAAAAATACACCTTGCAATTTAACTTGCTTCACAATGTTTCTTCCACATTTATCTTAACTAATTAGACTTGTGCAGTAAAATGTAAGACTTTATGCAGCAACCCCTAATTTGGCAACTACATCATCAAGACATATCCCTTTTTCTGCACAAGAGTATGCAAACTTGGCAATACAGACCATAGTAAAAAATCTCTCTAAAAAGATTAAAGGAAATGAAAATGAACTTAAGAAAAATGATGCTTTAAAGAAACAACTAAAAGCAGAATTTGATGATTTAGGAATATTTGCTTATCCATATATTAATGAGGAAATAAAAGCAGGTAATAATGGTTTTGAAAATATAGGGATAAATAAAATAAGCGATGAAGAAAATGAAAAAATTAAAAAAGTAATTCAGAAATTAAAGGATATCAGAGAAAAGAAATAAATTACGTTCAATGAGCCTGGAATATTAACCAGGCTCATTTTTTATGGTTATATCAGAAAAATTTTATATTTATCCTAATTAACTAAAATAGTATTCAGAAGTTAGCAGTTCATACCAGCTATGTATCCTGTGGAGAATGCTATGGTCAGGTTAAAGCCCCCGGTATAGGCATCCACATCAATGACTTCACCGGCAAAATAAAGTCCTTTTATTATTTTTGATTCCATTGTAGAGGGATTTATTTCATCCGTAGATACCCCTCCCGCTGTCACAATGGCCTCCTGAATAGGTCTTGAGCCGGTAATTTTCAATGTAAGATTTTTGAGGAGTTTTACCAAGTTCCTTCTTTCTTCTTTTTTAATCTGATTTACAAACTTGTCGGGCTCAATATCCGACAAACCAATAATAACCGATATCATTTTTTTAGGCAGCAGTTCATCCAAAGAATTTTTAAATTGCTTTCTGGAGTATTTCTCAAAATCCCTTATTATTCTTTCGTCAAGTTTTTCCTCTGAAAGTGCAGGCTTTAGATCAATAACAAGCTTGACATCTTTATAACCATAATCCAGTATATGTCTGCTGGCACTCAATATGACAGGGCCGGAAACCCCAAAATGAGTAAACAGCATCTCACCGAAATCCGAATATATTTTTCTTCCCTTATTGTTTATAATCTGAATGGAAACATTTTTAAGAGACAATCCTTGAAGATCCTTTACCCATGTTTCTTCTGTGATTAACGGCACCAGCGAAGGTCTTAAGTCTACAATAGTGTGTCCCAGTGCTTTTGCCATGGCATAGCCGTCGCCCGTCGAACCCGTGCCGGGATAGGATGCACCGCCTGTGGTAAGTACCACCGAATCGCAGTATACAGTCGTCCCGTCTTTTAAAACAACAGCCTCAACCGTATTGTTTTTTGTTTTTATTTCTTTGACGGGTGAGTTCAATTTCAAGTCGACGTTGTATTTTTTTAAAAACTTCAAAAGTGCATTGTTGACATCCTTTGAATTATCGGATACGGGAAAAACCCTTCCGCCCCTTTCCACCTTAGTCTTAAGACCTAATTTCTCAAAAAACTCAATCAAATCACGGTTGGAAAAGGTGTAAAAAGCTGAATATAAAAAATTCCCATTTCCGGGAGTATTCTCGATAAGTCCTTCAATATCAGTATCATTAGTAATATTGCATCGACCCTTTCCCGAAATAAGAATTTTTTTACCAATCCTGTCGTTCTTTTCGAAAAGGGTTACATCAAGTCCGCGGTTTGAGGCTTTGCCCGCCGTCATCATGCCGGCAGGTCCGGCTCCAATTACAACAACCTTTTTTTTCATTCTTTTAATCTCCCACTATAATAAACTATAAATATAATTTCCAGTATTATTACCGTTTATTAATTAGCATTTCTCAAAACACTTTTATTCATGATCCAGTGTTTCATACACCTTATACTCGTCCCAGATTTTTTCAAGATTTTCAAAGGTGTCATAGATATGCTGTTTTCTTTTGAGTCCTACAGCAACAATAAGTGCATTAATCACACTCAAGGGTGCAACCAAAGAATCCACAAAAGACGCCATATCACTTCTGGCAGTAATAACATGATCGGCATTTTCGGCTAAAGGCGAGTTAAGGTTATCGGTAATTGCCACAACGGTAGCCCCCTTATTTTTGGCAAAACGCATAGCATTTACTGTCCGTTTTGAATATCTCGGGAAGCTTATTCCTATAACCACATCCTCTTTAGAGGCATGAATTATTTGCTCGAACATTTCACTAACACTTGTGGTGTGTACAAGCCTGACATTATCAAAAATCAGATTGAAGTAGAAGCCTAAAAAGCTCGCTAAGGGTGCAGAGCTTCTAACTCCCAAAATATAAATCGTTTTTGCATTAAGAATGCTTTCAACTATATTATTAAAGTTGCTCTGATCAATTTCTTCCAAGGTATGCCTAATTTTATTCATATCCTCCTGAAGTACACTTTTTAACAGATTATCTTCATTAATCCTGTCGGAGGATATCTTTATCCTCTGGACAGACGTAAGCTTGCTTTTATTAAGCTCTTTTAAGACCTTTTGAAGTTTGGGATAACCGTCAAATCCTATTTCATTGGCAAATCTTACCACCGTTGACTCGCTCACTCCAACTTCATCTCCCAGTTTTGCAGCAGTCATATAAGCTGCCCGGTCATAATGGTTTATGATAAAGTTTGCAATAAGCTTTTGACCTTTACTGAAATCCGCCATGCGGGATTGAATTTTTTTTATCAAATCGTGATTTTTATCCATTGTATATTCCCCTTATGTCTCATAAATTGAAATTATCATTTCTTCATCTTTCTTCGAAAGCCCAAAAATTAATTTTTTGTCTTTAAGGTTTTTATTTAAAAAATCTACTACTTTATATAACTCAATATTTGAATTGACTGTTAATTTTGCTTTTAACTCCAATTTATCCTCCAGTTCCATTGTTCTCCTCCAAAAGTATTTTTATCATATTTAATATTACAATTATAAAATGCGAAAATCAAGCTGTATTTAATATGACAAAATGTTCGTGCTTGTTATATGTTGTTTTCCCCAATCAGCATCTGTATCTTTTCTTCCGTCTCGTTTTTTATTTTATTCCCACTTTTTCTCTTTAGAATTTTCATGATGGATATACCCTATAACCAAGGGTAATCTTTCTAAATGAGCTAATTATTCAAACTTTAATGCAACATGATTTAACAATTCATAAGATGTTAACATAAACTGATATTGTAAGTTAATCTTTTTATAAGGAGGCATTAACCATGCTCTCAAGCATTGAATTTATAAAACAATCCTTAGGTTTACATCTTTATTTTGCAAGGATTATGAAAGAACACTCATTTTTCCTTGAAGCAGGATTTACGCCGAGGGATACGAACTTTGTCCAGCGGGCGGATGATTTTCGCAGGGAATTTGACAGGCTTCTAGGAGAAGCTATTTCTCTTTCCAATGGTGTTGTTAGTCCTGAGGTTCTTCAATCCGGTGAGGTAATAACACCTTTTACTTTAAATGCAGAAAGGGTAACCACATTTTTTACAGGGGTACAAATACCAATTCAACTGACACAGGCAGAAGCTGGACTGGCGGCCTGTGATATAAAAACAGTCAATCCTATGCTTGAACAATGCGTATTTGTGCTCAATCAAAAGGCAATAAAGGCAACCGCTGCATTGATACAGTTTAAAAAGAATATTTTATCCAATGTTTTATGCTGCAGAATGTTTACATTCAATTATCCCTTGTTAATTATTCACATAACCCGTGAAGCAGAATTATATCTTCAGCAGCTTAAAAGACTCCAAAAAAGAGAAAGGATAAATCTGAGAAGAGAAGCCTTGGATTTAGAATTTTTCTGGAACAGGCAAATGGCAGAACACGCTAAGTTTATCCGGGGTTTGCTTGACCCTACGGAAGAGAATTTGATCAGCCAGGCTCATGATTTTGGAAATGAGTTTGATAAATTGACAGCAAAAGCTAAGGCGGCAATGGAGTCAACTGTTTTATCGGCTAAAGTTACTGATGAAAGCTTAATAGCTACTGAGGACTTACGGAACTTCAAAGCACAAGGCACGAAGGGGATTCTTGCATGCCAAGTCAGATCAATTATTATACCTCTGTTGGGTGATCATGTCTTGCGTGAAGCAAATCATTATTTGCGTTTGCTCAAAATGTTTGAAGAATGCAAATAAGATAAAATATGTATGTTTATATTTCAAATTATAAGAAATACTATACATCAAGGTGGAGCAAATGATACAAATTGACGATGCAGGCAGTGGAAGCTTTGTCGGTGGAACCTGTATTGGGTTCTACCGACCTGAAACAAATGAATATTTTTTCGAAATAATTCCTGTGGAACTATATAACAAGGAGAATTTTAAAAAAAAGCTTTATCTCGATGCAGTGGTGAGCATAGCCGAGGAAGCGTTTAAAGCATTAAAGGTACATAAGAGTGAAACGGTGGAAATATGTCGGGGATATATGTTTGAAAAGCTCAGGCTCTGGCTTGACGCCAAAGGGTGCTGTTGGTATACAACACATATCAGTGGACGGTTTCAGGAGATTGTGGAACATAATTTTTTACTGTATACGGTAAGGCTTGGGGTACCTGAACCCTATTTAAAATATACAAAGTATCCCTTTCATTTTCACAAGCTTCTGCGGTGGGTTTTTGCCGATTATGATAACAGAATAGTCAATTGTAAAACCGGTTGGCAAAGCTGGGCAAAATATGAAGGAGTAAAACCAAATATTTATGATGATATAATGGACCACTCCCATATCTTTTGCTTAAAATGCGGAAAGCATATAAAAAAAGGAAGTAAAATAAAGACATTAAAGTTTGTAAGCAACAGAGAGCATTTTGTTTATCTTCACAGGAATTGTTAATAAGGAAGGTGAAGAAAAATGTGGAAGGAATATTGTGAAGCAAGTTGTAGCCGTCTGTTAATGAGACGAGGAAAGGGAGAGCATCCACGGCAGTGATTATATAAAAAAGAGGGCGTCTGCCCTCCTTCTTTAAACCGGATGTACCTTGTTTTCGTAATCAACCATATCCGGGTCTATTTTATACTTTTGTGCCTTTCTGAATTCGAAGAACTTTTTGGCAACCTGCGGGAACAGTGCATAAGACAGAATGTCTTCATCCTGCTCTAAGTACTCCTTCATTTCATTTTTAATATTTTTCAGCTCAGGTTTAATAAAGTCGGCAGGTCTTGCCGTAATTGGCTTCTCACCATTTAAAATCTTCTTTTGTATTTCAGGGTTTATAGGTGCCGGTGTTTTGCCGTATTCACCCTTAACCAAAGCCTTGGACTCTTTTGGAACCATTTTGTACCGCTCGCCGGTTACAACATTTAACACCGCTTGGGTACCGACAATCTGACTTGACGGTGTAACCAAAGGTGGGTATCCGAAATCCTCCCTTACTCTCGGTACTTCCTTCAAAACCTCTTCAAACTTGTCTAGGGAATTGGACTGCTTTAACTGAGATACAAGGTTTGAGAGCATTCCGCCGGGTACTTGGTATTTGAGAGTATTTACATCAACTCCCATAACTTTTACATTTAATAGCCCTTTTTCGATATACTCTTCTTTTAACGGTTTGAAGTAGTCGGCAATTTCACTCAATTTATCCAAGTCAAGCCCTGTATCATAAGAGGTGTCTTTAAGTGTTGCAACAAGAGGTTCGGTTGGAGGCTGTGAGGTTCCCATAGCCATTGGAGAAATAGCACAGTCGACAATATCACAACCCGCTTCAATTGCTTTCAAATATGTCATGGAAGCAACACCACTGGTATAGTGGGTGTGAAGCTGTATAGGTACTTTAATGTTTTTCTTTAAAGCCTTTATAAGGTCATAGGCTGCGTAAGGAACCAATAATCCTGCCATATCCTTAATACATATGGAATCAGCACCCATATCCACAAGGCGTTTTGCATCCTTTACGAAAAGATCTAGGTTGTGTACAGGGCTTATGGTATACGAAACCGCTGCCTGTGCGTGCCCGCCCTCTTTCTTGCACGCCTTGATAGCTGTTTGAATGTTTCTGGGGTCGTTTAAGGCATCGAATATTCTTATGATATCCATCCCATTGGCAATTGCCTTTTGCACAAAATACTCGACAACATCATCGGCATAGTGCTTGTAACCCAGTAAGTTCTGTCCTCTCAAAAGCATTTGAAGCTTGGTTTTCTTGCAGTGCTTTTTTATAGTTCTAAGTCTTTCCCAAGGGTCTTCATTTAAAAACCTTAAGCAGGAATCAAAGGTTGCTCCTCCCCAAACTTCCAATGAGTTATAGCCAATATCGTCAAGCTTTTCTATTACTGGTAACATTTCTTCTATTCGCATTCTAGTAGCAATAAGAGACTGATGAGCATCTCTTAGTACCGTCTCAGTTATTTTTACCTTAGCCATCTATCTTTACCTCCTCTTTAATAACATAAAATAACACAATCTGCGTATAAGCTTGTTCATTATTTCAATGAAAGCATCACATCTCCGACATTAACAGATGAGCCTTGGGATACATTAACTGAAGCAACGGTAGCGTCATTTGGTGCTAAAATCTCATTTTCCATTTTCATTGCTTCGAGTATTAGAAGTACCTGACCTTTCTTCACAGCATCACCAGCATTAACATTAACTTTTAAAATTGTACCGGGCATAGGCGACTTTATTGTAGTCGCACCAGAAGGTACTGCCGTATCAGCTTTTGCAGGAGCCGCTTTTGGTGCCGGGGCAGCTGCTGGAGCCGGAGCCGGAGCTGGAGCTGGTGACGGTGCAGCCATTGGAGCTGACTGGCTTAGTGTAACCTGCGGTTCTGACACCACTCCGTTTTTGATTTCCTCAACTTCCACTTCATACTGACTTCCATTTACTTTTATAAGAAATTTTTTCATATTTAATCCTCCTTATTAATTAAAAATATTACATACTTCTTTCGATTCTTTCAATCCTTCCGGTAGTTGACCATACCGGAGAGGTTTGGGATATTCTTTTAAACGATTTTACTACAAGTCTGTAATCCGGTCTTGTTTCAAACGCTGTTATTGCGGCCGTTATTGCCAGAATAATTTCTTCATTTATATGTTCTTTCATAATATCCTCCTTTAAGAGAAACTATATATTATAAAGGTATGTTTCCATGCTTTTTGGCCGGTCTGTTCTCCCTCTTGCTCGCAAGCATCTCGAGAGCACTTATCAGTCTTATTCTGGTTGAAGCCGGGTCTATTACATCATCCACATAGCCCCTAGCAGCTGCTATATAGGGGTTGGAGAATTTATCCCTGTATTCTTCAATTCTCTTGGTTCTTGTAGCTACAGGATCGTCGGCTTCTTTAATTTCTTTTCTGAAAATTATATTGGCTGCACCCTCCGGCCCCATAACCGCAATTTCTGCCGAAGGCCATGCAAATACCATGTCAGCTCCAAGGTGTTTGCTGTTCATGGCAATATATGCTCCTCCATATGCCTTTCTAACAATGACATTTATTTTGGGAACAGTAGCTTCTGAGAAGGAATAAAGGAGTTTGGCACCATGCCGTATAATTCCGTTATGTTCCTGATCTACACCAGGTAAATACCCCGGTACGTCGGTAAAGGTTATTATCGGAATATTAAACGAATCACAGAAGCGTACAAATCTGGCTGCTTTATCCGATGAATTTACATCCAGAACGCCTGCGGAAAACTTAGGCTGATTTGCTATTATGCCCACCGTGCCCCCGTTCATTCTACCAAAGCCTATGATAATATTTTTAGCAAAGTGTTCTTGTATTTCAAGGAAATCACCGTTATCTACAACCGACGCAATGATTTCCATCATGTCATAAGGCTTGTTTGAGTCATCGGGTATGACTTCCAAAAGGTTTTCATTGATTCGGTTCATGTCGTCTTGTGCGGTATAAATAGGAGCATCTGAAAGATTGTTATCGGGAAGGAAATCTATGAGCCTTTTGATTTTTTCAATGCATTCCTTTTCATTGGAGCTCTTAAAATGTGCAACACCGCTTATTGAATTATGTGCATCTGCACCGCCAAGTTCATCAAAAGTGACATCCTCACCNGTAACAGCCTTTATTACCTGAGGACCGGTTATAAACATCTGACTGGTCTTTTCCACCATGAATACAAAGTCGGTTATTGCGGGAGAATATACTGCCCCACCGGCACATGGTCCCATAATCACCGATATTTGAGGTATTACACCCGATGCAAGAGTGTTCCTGAAGAAAATATCTCCAAACCCTTTAAGGGCATCAATTCCTTCCTCAATTCTAGCACCGCCGGAGTCATTGATGCTTATAAAAGGTACCCCCATTTTCATTGCCATGTCCATTACTTTTGTAATCTTTTTAGCGTGCATTTCTCCCAAGGAGCCCCCGATTACGGTAAAATCCTGGGAAGAAATGAATACCAGACGTCCGTTAACAGAACCGTATCCCGTTACAACACCGTCTCCAGGCACCTTTTTCTTTTGCATATCAAAGTCAATGCTTTTTGTTTCAACAAACGCATCAATCTCAACAAAGCTGTTTTCATCAAATAATGCTTCGATTCTTTCCCTTGCAGTCATTTTGCCGGATTCATGCTGTTTTGTAATTTTTTCTGCTCCCCCACCCTGTTCCAATTGAGCTTTTTTTTCATGGAGAAGGCTTATTCTGTCTACTCTGTCCATCAATTTTCCACCTCTTATTTTAAAATTGTTAATAATAAGTAGTTGTACATTTGAGTATACTGCTATTTATCTGTCAATCCCAATTATTAACTTGATTATTGATTTCTTTAAGCATTATTATATGATATTATTACCAGGTTATAATTAAAATAAATTATATCTTACTTTCTCGTATATTGCAATAATTTTCCCAATTCTTTTATAACATATAACAGCTTTTTAAGAGCAAAGTTAGTTAATGGAACAATAATGTAATTATTTAATTAAAACGCTATATATTTTTAGCTATTTTAGTCAGATATATGCCAATTTACTATCTAGAAACTTCTTTTTTTATCCGATACTTAATAATAGATAATATTTTTAAAGGCAGGGTGGTTTTATGTCAAAAAATACACCTCCACAAAGCGATTCGAATATTTTCTGCAAAGTATCGATTAATAATGACGGAAACTGGATTTATGGAATTATTACCTATATCAACCTTGATAAAAATATTGCAGAGGTATTTTTGCCTGCGAGATTCTTTAAAAAACATTTGAAAGAAGGAAATAAAGTACTGGTTAAGGCAATAAACGATAACAACGAAACACTGTTTTCCGGAAGCATTACAAGAAAAGTAATTTCAATAAGAAAACAGGCAGTTACCATACAGCTCGACAGTATTATGAGCTTTGAAAACAAGAGAAACTTCGAGAGATTTTATGTAAACTACCCCTGCAAGATCCGGGAAGAAAACAGTATTGCTTATATGGCAACGCTTGCAGATATAAGCTTTAAGGGTGGACTGGTTTATACGGAAAACTTGCTGGAAGAAGGCAAAAACGTTATCGTGGACGTCTATTTAAATCCAAGCATGACTCTGACCTTTTCGGGCAAAGTAGCCCGAAAACTAAAGGACAAAAACAGGGGATACTGCTATGGAATTGAGCTTATCAAAATAGATGAAGAAAACAGTATTCTGCTAAACGAAGTAATAGAGTGTCTTGTAAGTAAAAGGGAGCAAATCGCCTACGAATGGAAGGTGTTTAAGAGGTTCAAATATGCTATTTATGCTATATCCATACTGGGTATTTTCATGACTGTATTTTCCATTTTTATAACAGAAGTCCTGTGAACACTAAAGTTTTTCAATACAAACCAATATGGGAGGACAGTTTGCTTGGTTTATGAATTCATTCTTCATTACAATATACTCTTTTTGGTCTATGCCGGTTAAAAACTCCAGAACCCTTTCCTTTTCTTCAAAGCCGCTGTCGCCTCCGTAATAAATGACAACAACAATCACGCCCCCTTTAACAAGGAGATTCATAGCTTTTTCTATTGCTTGTATGGTTGTCTGGGGCTTTGTTCCGATTTTGTGGTCACCTCCGGGCAGGTAACCTAAGTTGAACATAACAGCTTTAACGGGCGTATTGATGTATTTATCCATGTTCTCATGCCCATCTTTTATTAACTCAACCCTTTCCATAAGACCAAGCTCGTTTATTCTTTTTTTAGTGTTATATAATGCCCTGTCCTGTATATCGAAACCGAAAACCTTGCCCTTTTCCCCCACCAGACCGGCTAAAAATGCGGTATCGTTACCGTTTCCGCAGGTGGCATCCACTACGGTATCGCCCTCTTTTACAAACAGCCTTATATAATCATGGGATTGCCCGAGAGAATTCTTTATTGTCTGCATAATTCAGCCCACCACCATAATAACGTCTCTTATGATTTTTGCAGCAATTAAAGCCGTTCTGTCCGAAGGATCGTACGGAGGAGAAACCTCAACAAGGTCAAATCCGACAATATTATGATCCTTCAAAAGATGTATTGATTGAAGCAATTCCTTTGAACTGATTCCTCCGGGTTCCGGTGTGCCTGTCCCGTTGGCATACGCGGGATCTAGAACATCTATATCAAGGGTTACATATAAAGGCCTGTTCTTAAACTTGTCAATACACTGTTTTAACGGCTCAATTACATCAAAAGTAAACATATTGGTGTTTTTGTGGGCAAACTCAAATTCATCCTTAGTGCCTGACCTTATACCAAACTGATATATGTTTTTACCGGGCATGAAATCAATAATCCGTCTTATGGCAGAAGCGTGGGAATTGGGGCAACCGAGATACCCCTCCCGAAGGTCAGCATGGGCATCGAAGTGAATAACCGCCAAGTCATCACCGTATTTTTCATATACCTTTTTTATAACCGGCACACTTATAAGGTGCTCTCCACCAATAAAGAACGGAAATTTATTATCATTGATTATTTCATCTGCAGCACTTCCTATCATTTCAAGGCTTTTATTCACATTTCCAATGGGAAGATCCAGATCCCCGGCATCATAAAAGGAAAACTCCGTCAGATCCCTGTCCATGTATATACTGTATTCTTCAATCCCTATGGACACTTCCCTGATTTTTTGGGGTCCAAACCTTGTACCGGGTCTGAAACTGCATGTAAAATCCATGGGAACGCCGACCAACACTATACCAGCCTCCCCATAGTTATTGGTACTTGCCATAAACTTTGTAGGCAATGTCATATTTCCATCCTTTAAGCTCATTGTGCCATACTCCTTCTAAAAAAATTATACAACCTAAAACCACCGGCTTAACAGCCGATGGTTTTCACCATGTTAAATCCTATTTATGTACGTATTCGATCTATTCATCCTATTTTACCAAATCCGCAACAAACTTCGGAAGGGCAAAAATCGATTTATGAATCTCTTTACTGTAGTATTTTGTGTTCATGTCCGTTATTGTGTTTATGTCGGTTTCTAAAGGATCGTACTTTTTAGACCCCATTGTAAAACTCCAATATCCGCTGGGATATGTAGGAATTGCACAGGTATAAAGCCTTGCTATGGGGAATATGGATTTTACATCCTTATAGACCTTTTTTATCAAATCTTTATGGAAAAAGGGTGACTCGGTCTGTGCAACAAAAATACCGTCTTCCTTTAATGCCTCACTAATAGCCTTGTAAAAGTCAACAGCAAACAAACCTTCAGCAGGACCTACAGGGTCTGTTGAATCAACGATTATAACATCGAACTCATTTTTATGCTCATGCACATATTTTATTCCATCGCCCACATTTACCACGACCTTATCATTTTCCAAAGCACAACTGATTTCGGGAAGATACTGTTTGGAAACCTCTATTACCCTTTCGTCAATTTCGCATAAAACTGCCTTTTCCACCGATGGGTGTTTAATTATTTCTCTTATTGTTCCTCCGTCTCCGCCACCGATAACCAAAACTTTTTTCGGGTTCTTGTGAGTGAACAGGGGTACATGGGTTATCATTTCGTGATAAACAAACTCGTCCTCAATCGTAGTCTGAACTGTGCCGTCTAAAACAAGCATTTTTCCGAACTGTTCGGTTTCTATAAGTGCCAGATCCTGATACTGAGTTTTTTCAGTATGATAAGTCTTCTTTGTCTTGCATGTTATCCCCACCGCCGGGGTCTGGAATTCGGTATACCAAAGATCCATTTTTGTCACTCCTGTCATAATAGTAAGAACCAGAACATATAATATTCTGCCCATTTTTTTCATTTGCCATTAATATTTTAAATAGGAAATACTGTTTTGTCAAAACAATTTTTTCATTTATTATGATATAATAAAATTTGGTTTATAGAGTCAAACTAAAATGACCGACCAAAACCGGACGGAGGTTGATGCTTAATGGATAATGAAAATAAATTACCGGAAGAAACTATAAACACTCCTGAAGAAAACTTGCAGGATAATGAAGAAAAAATGGATCTATCACAGGAAAGCCGGCATAATTTACAGGAGAATAAGAATGTTTCAATAGAAGAGCAATATGTACCGCAGCAACAAAAGCAGTTTACTCAGGAGAACCAACAGGTTCAAGAGCAAAAATTACAGGCTTTGGTTCAGTACAAAAGGCTTACGGGATGGGCAACCTTTATGGGGGTTTTTGCTGTTGTAAAAGGACTGGTGCTCTGTCTTGGAATTGTTACCGCCATTATAGGTGTACCTCTTATTATTGCGGGACTGAGACTCACTGGTGCGGTGGACAGCATGAAGGAATTCTCATATGCCAACGATGTAAACAAGCTTTCGGATATGGTTGACAAGCTAAACACGTATTTTAGAATATATGGAATCCTGACTCTCATCGGGCTGTTAGTCGGCTTTATATCATTGATAGCCCTAATCACTTATAGTATATATTCGGGAAACACAGTTTTGTTTTGATTTTAATAGATTTTTAGTTGAAGGATTCTATTTCTTTTGGAGTGAGGTTTCTCCACTTCCCTTCTTTGAGGTTTCCAAGAATAACTTTTCCAATGGAAATCCTTTTTAGCTTTATCACAGGGCAGCCGATTTTATCGCACATTTTTCTTACCTGCCTGTTTTTGCCCTCGTGTATTGTTATTCTTGTGATAGTTGTTTTGCTGTCACATTTTAAAATTACAAACTTTGCCGGAGATGTAATGTAATCATCGATTTTGAGTCCCTTTTCAAATCTTTCTATATCCTCTTTTTTGGGAACACCGTCCAGCACCGCTTCATAAACCTTCATAATTTCGTGTTTCGGATGCGTAAGCCTGTATGTAAAATCGCCGTCATTGGTTAAAAGAATTAAGCCGGATGTTTCATAATCAAGTCTTCCTACAGGAAAAACCCTTTCTTTTATATCAGAAACTAAATCCAGCACTGTTGGCCTTCCAAACTGATCCTTTGCCGAACTGATATACCCCACGGGTTTGTTCAAAGCGATATAAACCTTTTTTTCTTCTTTCTTGACGAGTTTGCCGTCAACCTCCACAGCGTCTTTTTCCGTCACCTTTATTCCCATTTCGGTAACTGTGATACCGTTTACCTTGACTCTTCCCTGTGCTATAAGTTCTTCAGCCTTTCGTCTTGATGCAACTCCGCATTCAGCAATGTATTTTTGAAGCCGTATTTCTTCCATAAAAATCAATCAGTCCTTTTTGAGTTTTCTTAGTATTATTTCCATTGAAACATTTTGTTAAAATCAAAGGTATTAGTGTAGCCTTCATTTTATATAGCCATGATTCCAGTATGATTTCACATAACTTTTCTTCTCTTTTAATGCTACTTATAAAATTATACCACATGACGGTAAATAAAAGGCAAAAGAAGCAAATTTATACCTTTACTTCTTTTGCCGCATTATATAACTTATTTTAGATTTTTCCTTAAGCTCCTATTATGCATCATTTAATACAATGCAATTGATACCGAAAATACATTCATAAAATAGATTAATTTACATGTAGAAACCTTTCCCCAATAATCGAATTATGACTCTACGGGGAATTTTTTTATTTTACGCAGTATGAACCGTTTAAGCAAAGACAAATCTGTTGAGTTTACCTCACCGTCACCGTTTACATCTCCGGCCTTTTCTCCATACTCGTACGGAAAATCCTTTATACGCCTGAGCAAATATCTCTTGAGAATTGTACAATCCGTTGAGTTTACCTCACCATCACCGTTTACATCTCCGTATACATAATTCTCAGGTGGCGGTGTAGGGTCAGACGGTCCTGTCCCGGAGGGGTCTTTTCCTGACACCAGAACGCCATCCTTGTATATAGGAATATTCTCTAAAGTCTTATAAGTATCACCTAAATCCTCATAAGAAAAATCATTCGAAGGATCCCAGAGTTCATTTTCATAATAATAAATACAGAACTGCACATAAGTTCTCGCATATACCGGATTGGGGAAACTTATTTCCACATAGTAAATGTTATTCTCTTTATCAAAGGGCTTAAGCTCAGATATTGTAGCATCTGCAGGCGAATAATACACTTTTGTAACAAATTTGGACAAATCAATGTCTGCCCCTGCATATTCCGACAAATCGACAAAATATCTGCAGGATAGACCGGACTCAAATTCCGGGGGCGTTGTAACAATATTATACATATTGAGATCAACTGTAATACCGGTTTCATCTTCTTCATATATTTTTGCGTCTGCATAGTATATTGTCGGCTCACCTTCAATACCGGGAGTATCTCCGGGCATTTGACCTTCTCCAAAATATTTTGACATACCTGCCAATGCACCCACAAGCCCGGCATTATAATCCAATCCCGTCTCGGAATAAACGTACTGATCTATATCATCAAAATATTCATCGTTTATATCTGCTCCTCCAACTAAAGCACCATATAAAATATGCCTTTGCGGATCGTTCTTTGTTTCGTCGGCCGGCTGTCCTTCAAGTCTTCCGCTTGCAGCTCTGTGATGCGGGAATTTGGGGTAATTGTCTCCAAAACCAACCACATAGGACATTTTATTGGGATTATCTCCAAGGATATAGTCGATTTGGCTCTTTGCGAAATCAAGGCAGCTCTTGTCCCCGGTATACTTATAGTACACCAACTGAACCATGCTCTCTGCAGCAGGATATTTGCAAACACCCCAGCTATCCAGGAACTTTATTCCTCCGGGAGAAGATTTTAGCCTGTTTTGCCAGTAATCCAAATGGTCTTCGGCAATTTCTTTATATATAGGCTTAGCGGAGAGAGTGGCAAGCTTTATAAATACACCGGTCAAAACATAGTCCCAGCATTGCGTCCAATTGTCGTTAAAGGAATTGCCGGCATCATCGCCAATCCTTTTTTCAACCATCAGCTTATCCACATTGTCCATGTATTCTTGCTCTCCTGTGGCAACATAAAGCCATACGGAGCCCCACATTAGTTCATCAAGATAATCCCTGGGAAGATAGTAACTTTGCCCTTTACTATTTCCTCTATAGGTCATACCGAACTCATAAATATCCTTTGCATAAGTAAGGCATTTTTCTGCATATTCCAAGTCCCTGTCTTTGTAATTTAAATACATAAGTGCCAATGCCGCTGCCGTATCCCCGGCAACATCCGAACCCGGATTTTCCGGTGTGGCCACATAATATGCAGGTCTGTCATAGGTCTGAAGCTCAGGTGGTCCCCAGTACTGGTGGTCCACATCTCCGTCACCTATTTGATAGTAAAACTTATTCTTTTCCGGATAGCATTTCATGAAGTAATCGCAAAAATGCTTTAAAATGTTTAGCATATACTCATCTTGTCCCTTTTCTATAAACACGTCTGAGAATTCATAGTAAGCCCAGGCAAGTGTTGATGCTGAAGCACATTGAGGCAATCCGAACTTAACGTGGTCTCCGCAGTCATGGAAGCCTCCCGTCAAATCGAGTCCCACATCCTTGCCGTCCTCAATATGACACGGACCACGCCATTTTATCCTGTTGTTTCCTGCGTCAGGACCGCACCAGTTGGCCTCGTAAAACAGAATTGATTTGGCAAACGCATCTACATAATTAAATTTTGGTTCTTCGGCCAGAACCGATATTGGAATTATTCCTGCCAGAAGAGCGGCAATCAAAACATATAAACCTATTCTTTTCATTATTTATTCCCCCAATTAACATTCTCAGTGTAAATTCCATTACACTTTTAATCAGTAAATTCCCTATAAATGACCCCTCTTTATCTATACCTTAATCTGCCTGTTTTTCTAAAAAGATTTTATTTTACGAAGGATATAACGTTTTATTAATGTAAGATCCGTTGAATCGACACTTCCATCCCTGTTAACATCTGCGGCTGTTAAAAAGTTAGGATCGGATCCTATGTCAATTTTCCTAAGTATATACCTTTTTAAAATTGTACAGTCTGTAGAGTTAACTTCACCGTCATAGTTCAGGTCACCTAATAAAATATCAATTGTTGTAACAGGCTCAACCCCATATTTGAGTTTATCTTTTATATAAGCAGTAATCTTGGTGTTATCACCTAAATCATCCGACATATTGGAATCATAGGAATAATCATCTGTCTGGTCATAATCAGCTGCACCATCAATTCTGAAAGGTATTGTTCCTGTGCTTCCTCCAGGTGCAATCTTACCTGCGTCCTCGCTAAAGGAGATTTCACAATACGAATCGGCACCCGGGACGGGGTTTTCTATCTTTTTGACAGTACCCTTTACATTTTCCGTTCCACAAGCTGCATAATCGCACACAAAGGTATTCTGTTCATTTCCATCACTGGTAAACCAGTATCGAACCTTGATATCCGATAAATTCACAGGAGTAGTTCCGGTATTCTTAATATTTATTGCAGCTCTTATAGTATTTTTCGCATCATCCTTAGCTCCGCACTTGTATGATACACTGATTGAAGCATTAATATCCGGAGTTTCATCAGGATCCTTTGTTGGAGTCGGTGTCGGAGAGAGTTTTGGCGGTTCTTCCCCGTAAGCTTTTACACCATCTAAATATACGGGCACATTCTTGCACACTTCAAATTCACTTGTAAGGCCTTTTCTGCTATAGTCATTGCTGGAATCCCAATGAGTCATATAATTCGAATCCTGTTTAACTCTAAAGGAAATCTGAAGCTCCCTGTCTCCATAAATTTTACTTCCGCTCCAGTCAAATTCAAAATAGTATGTTCCTGCATCATCCCATTTAAAAGGCCCTCTGTATGTAATGGGATCCTGCTGCATGGAAATTTGTTCATCATATTCAATTGCAAATATCACATCTTCTATACCCTGACCGTTTTCAATAAGCTCACTTATATTGAAGAAGTATTTTGCCATCATTCCTGTTTCATAATGAGGAGGTCGGCTTGATTCATTATGAATTCTTAATACAACTTGCGTACTGTCTTCAGTTTCACGGGCAACTTTTGCTTCACAGAAATAATCGTCGGTTCTTGGCTCTAAGGGCGGGAAATCCGAAATGGGTTCATGTCCCTGTCCATAATATTTATACAGCCCTGCAAGTGCTCCTACAAAGGCAGCGTTATAGTCAATCGTTACTTCATTATAAGCGTACTCGGTAGTTGAATCAATGTGATAATCATTTATATCAGGCCCTCCTGCAAGTGCTCCCCACAAAATGTGACGGTGCTCCTCAGGGTCGTTCATACTGTTGGTCTTTGAGCCGTGAGCCGCTCTGTGGTGCGGATGCTTTACAAAAGGCAGACCTTTTTCATAGCCGTAACCGACTATATATGAATAACCCATAGGGTTCCTTCCCATAAGGTATTCCATTGCACCCTTTGCCCACTCGCCGAAATCTGTCCTATCCGGATTGTTTTTCATGTATACAAGAGCAGATAATTGTGCAGCGGTATTGTAACGAGCAGATCCCCAACCGTTTATCATTGTGTATCCTGCAGGGGATGTTTTATAATAATTGGTATCATTAGGATCCTCGTGCGGGCATTTTCCGCCGGATAAATACTCAACATTCCACCTTGCGATAAAGTCGAACAATTCATTTTCAGGGAACAACTGGTTCAGTTTAAGGAAGGTTCCTCCCCATACGGCATCCCAACAGTGAACCCATGAATTATACCAGACATTCTGTTTAAAGGTTTCGGGTATTATCCTCTTCATATATCCAACATAGTTACCGGTTTCATCAACAGCGGTTATGTCATTTATGTATTTCATGTCTCCAGTACACTCATAGAGCCAAACAGCGGCCCATGACAATTCATCTTCGTCATAATCCGAGGTGTAGTAACCGTCACCGTCATGCAAACCTCTGTACTTGACTGCAAAATCATACATTGCTATGGCAACGGTAAGACATTTTTCAGCGTATTCCGGGTCTTCATCCTTAAAATTCAAATATGATGTGCAAAGTGCCGCTGCCGTACTGGCACAAACATCGCTTCCGGGAGCATCAAAAGTTGCAAAATCCGCCGGTCTGCTTTTTAAGTATTCTTCAGGGTATAATTCAGGAGGTCCCCAATAGCAATGGTCTTCGTCTCCTTCACCAACCATGTAGCAAAAAGCAACAAGATTACCTTCTTCGTCCATAAATGAACAACGTAAAAATGTATCTGTAAAGTATCTTAAAATCTCAATCATGTGCTCTTCTTCCCCGATTGCCCTGAAGGATTCTCTGAATTCATAGAATCCCCACCCCAAAGTACCTGCTGAATAGCTTTGGGGAAGACCGAAACGGACGTGGTCGCCTGCATCATGGAAGCCACCGTGTACATCTACAGTACCGTCTCCATCAGGGTCGATTATATGTCCGTACTTTTCTAAAAAAGCATCAGAAAGAGATGTGTTGGCAATAGGAATTCTCTCATCGACTTCATGACATGATCCCCTCCACTCAAGCCTTCCGCCTTGGTCGTAGCCTGCCTCGACTCCGCATTTTTCAGCATCATAAAAATATAGCGATTTCTGCAAGGCTTCGGCAAAGTTAAAGTAATCATAATCCTCCCAGTTTTCAGCAGGTATAAAAGTTTCAGGCGGTGCTTCTGCAAATAATATACTCGTCGTTAGTAGCTGCATTACAGCAATGACAGCTGCAATAAGCCTTTTACACCTGTTTTTTTGTTTTAAAATCTTTTTTTTCGGTGCATTGATCATTTCACATATTCCCCCCATGTACAATATTTAAATAAATTTATATAAGTTAAAATAGATATACTATATAATAAGACGTAGATTAATATAAATTCGCCATAAATATCTGGTTATTAAAACCATTATTATATAATATATTCGTAGAGAACATAAAATTTTTGTGGGTATTTGATAAAAAATTACGAATTTATATATATTTAAACAAAAATCAATCCGTAAATTGTACATTTTTGCGATAATTTTTGGAATTATTTGACAATGGAGGCTGACCGCCTCACAAATCAGATAAGATATATCGGGCATAAAACAGAACCGTCTCCTGTTTTATAGCGGAAGCGGTTAGGGATTTGCTCTTTGGCCTCAACTATGTTGCCGAAGGCGGTCGAGTAAATGGGAGCGTTACCGCTCCGCACTCCTCACAGAACCGGACTTGCGGTTTTCCCACATCCGGCTCTTCACGCAGAACATTCACATCTTCTCAG
>JGI24710J26742_10001086_pt1 | contig 25305 bp, 22 predicted proteins | sample BioPla2DNA2_FD_26742 | JGI IMG/M metagenome (IMG submission 26742) | reverse complement strand
ACCTTAACGCCTGATCATGGTAGAAAACCTTCCACCCTTGAGCCTCTTGGTGGGCGAGACTCTACCATTTTAGAGCTTACGCTCAAAACTGTGGTAGAAAAACTGCCATCAAACAGCCAAATGGTGGGCGATTCTCGACCACAGGGCTGACTTACGAATAATTCCTGACTTGGAGTAAATCCTAAGAACAGGCGTGCTCTTCCAGAGCCACCTAGGGTATCTGTACACCTGGACAAAGCAGGAGATGCATCTATCCTTGCTGGGAGTTAACAGGTATGGTCTGCGCTGTCGAAGGTGCNGGAGGTGGTAAGGACCGTAGGATAGGTGGCAATGCATACCGAGGTCANGGCATCGATTTGTATCTGCCGTAGTAGTCGGTATTATGAGATTTCCTTAGTTTGCAAAGATGTCGGGTGTCGGTATCCGTTGAGGCCAGAAAACATCTTGTAGTCTATGAGCAGTCGATTGGAGGCCTATGACCGGTTCCCTACCGGTTTACCTTGAGTGTATAAGGAGTCTATCAGCAGTTCATTGCCGGCCTACTGCCGACTGATTAGGAGCCTATTGGTATGCTATGAGTAGTCTATTAGCAGGTCGTTAACAGTCTGGCAGCAGGCCATTAGCAGGCCATTAGCAATCTGTCAGCAGTCCATTACCGGTTCGCTAGCCGCTGATTAGGAGCCTGTTAGCAATCTATTAGCAGGTCGTTAGCAATGTGTCACCAGTCTGTTGACCGTCTACTAGAGGCTCATTAGGAGACTATCAGTAGGCTATGAGCAGTCTATCATCAGGTCGTTAGCAGTTCGTCAGCAGTCGGTTACCGGCCTGCTGGAGGACATTAGTGGCCTATGAGTAGGCTATTAGCAGTCCGATAGCAGTCTCTCAGGTTGCCGTTAGCAGTCTAACAGCGGCTTGTCACCGGTCTGCCGGCGGTTCATTAGGCGCCTATTAGTAGGGTATCAGCAGTCCGTTAGCAGTCTGTCNGCAGTCCGTTAGCGGTCTGTCAGCAGTCCGTTACCGGCCTGCTAGAGGCCACAAGAGGCCTATTGGTAGGCCATTACTGGGCGATTAGCAGTCTTTTTGCAGTCCGTTAGCCATCTGTCAGCAGTCGGTTAGCAGTTTAACAGCGGTTTGTTAGCCGTCTATTACCGGTCTGTTAGCAGCTAGCAGTCTACAGCAATCTTTGGCACTCTATTCGCAGTTAACCAGCTGGCTATTAGCAGCGTATTAGCGGGCTATTAGCGGCGTAGCGGCTCATTAAAGGAGGAGATACAGTGCACGTGATTATGCTTTCCTGGGAGTATCCGCCGAGGGTGGTCGGGGGAATAGCCAGGCATGTGGAGGACCTTTCGAAAGCCCTGGTTAAGCAGGGAGTGGATGTTGATGTTATCACCTGCGGCCACAGTAATGCCTGCGAAGAAGAGGATGACGAAGGGGTCCGGGTGTTCAGAGTTCCTTTTCACAATCCTTCTCCTCCTGACTTTCTCACCTGGGTCATGCAGATGAACCTGAACCTTATGGAGCGCGGGATTGAACGGGCTGCTATGGGTGCGGATCTTGTGCACGCACATGATTGGATAGTTGCCTACGCCGGGAAAGCATTGAAACATGCTTTTAACATTCCTTTAGTCGGTACAATTCATGCCACGGAATACGGCCGGAATTGGGGCCTTCACAATGATCTGCAGCGCTACATCAGTAATGTCGAGTGGTGGCTGGGGTTCGAATCGTGGCGTGTCATATGCTGCAGTGAGCACATGCGCCGCGAGTTATCATGGATCTTTCAGCTTCCCGGAGATAAACTGCGCCAAATCCCCAACGGGGTAGACCCAACCAGGTTTCAAGTGCCTGAAGGCGAGGACCTTGTTGCTTTTCGTTCAAGATGGGCTGCACCTGATGAGCAGATGATCTTCTTCATAGGCAGGCTGGTGCATGAGAAAGGGGTCCATGTCCTTCTCGATGCGTTCTGCAAAGTCCTTGCTTACAGGGACAAGGTTAAACTGGTTGTCGCGGGCAAAGGCCCTGCTGATGCATATCTAAAAGAATATGCCGGCAATCTGGGCATCTACAACAGGGTTTACTTCGCAGGGTTTGTCGATGATCCAACTCGCAATAAGCTCTATAAGTGTGCAGACGTGGCCTGTGTGCCCAGCCTCTATGAACCCTTTGGCATAACTGCGCTGGAGGCCATGGCATCAGGGACTCCGGTTGTGGTTTCAGATGTAGGAGGGTTAGGAGAAGTAGTCAGACACGGGGTTACAGGCATGAAATGCTACCCCGGTAACCCCAGTTCACTTGCGGATAATATCCTAACCCTCCTTGCAGACAAGCGCTTGTGCGACGAAATCCGTGCCAATGCAACACATGATGTTCTAACTAAGTTTAACTGGGACATAATAGCTGAATCCACGTCTCGGGTTTACGACGAAGTCCTTAAGGCATACAGGGCAAGTCCGTGGGCGGTAACTAGGCCGAGGTGGATCTTTCAGGCGCAGGAGGCTGTCCCGCACGAGTATTCTCGCGAGTATTCCCGATACTTTGCGCACAACAGCGGCTAGTTAGTGCGACTGCGACACGNGCGAGCGACACACTATCAACGAGGCANCGCAGAGAAAAGGAGGCAGGATTCCTTTGAAGGCGGTAGTGATGGCAGGCGGAAAAGGGACAAGGCTTAGACCTCTTACATGTGACAGGCCGAAGCCCATGGTGCCGGTGGTGAACCGCCCCATGCTGGAGCATGTCATTGACCTTCTGAAACTTCACGGGTTCTGCGATATCCTCGCCACACTTTACTACATGCCGGAAGTAATCATGGACTACTTCGGCCAAGGAGAAAGATTCGGAGTCTCCATGGATTACGCTGTTGAAGATACACCCCTTGGCACAGCAGGAAGTGTCAAAGCATGTGAACACCTGCTGGATTCAACCTTCCTCGTGATCTCAGGAGATGCGCTGACAGATATCAACTTAACTGAAGCTGTGGAGTTTCACAAAGCTAAAGGGGCAATCGCCACAATCGTCCTGACTCGCGTTACAAGCCCGCTGGAATACGGGGTCGTAATCACCGACGATGACGGCCGCATTACAAGGTTCCTTGAGAAGCCCAGTTGGAGCGAGGTATTCAGCGATACGGTGAATACCGGCATCTATGTGCTGGAACCGGATGTGTTGCGTCTCTTTGACCCGGGCGTTGAGTTTGACTTCAGCAAGAACCTGTTTCCGCTTATTCTAAAGAAAGGCCTGCCTCTCTTTGGATATGTAGCCCAGGGCTACTGGAGTGATGTGGGTAATATCGACCAGTACCGCCAGNCCCATTATGATATCCTCCAAGGATTAGTACGCGTCAGAATTCCGGGAGAAGAAATCGCAAAAGGCATCTACATAGGAAGAGGCACTGAAATCCATCCAAGCGCAAAGCTTGATGCCCCTGTTATAATCGGAGATTTCTGCCGTATCAGGCGAGGTGTGGAGATCGGCTCAAGCACGGTCATCGGACACAATAATATCCTAAACGACGGTGCTTCCGCAAAACGCAGCGTGCTCTGGGATGACTCCTTCTTCGGGAAGGACACTGAACTAAGGGGGGCTATCGTCTGCAGCAAAGTAAGCCTCAAGGCAAAGACAGCGGTATTTGAAGGATCTATCATTGGGTCTCGCTCTGTAGTAGGCGGCAGCTCCGTTATCAAGCCCGGCGTAAAGATATGGCCTGAAAAGGTTATTGACGCAGGCACAACCATTACCACAAGCTTGGTGTGGGGGGCTAAATGGTCCAAGCGGTTGTTCGGGACGTATGGAGTCTCAGGCCTTGTCAACGTGGAGCTTACTCCCGAAATCGCAGCCAAATTAGGGGCAGCTTACAGCTCATGCTTCAAAGAGAGGCGTCAGGTGGTTATAAGCTCAGATGCGTACAAGCCTTCCCGGATGATAAAGCGGGCACTGACATCAGGCCTTCTCTCAGGCGGTGCAGCTGTCTACGATGTTGGCCGTACCACCACACCTGTGACTCGGTACGCCGTTACAGCCCTGGGAGTTGCAGGGGGCCTGCACGTGCGGCTTTCTCCCTATGACCCGGATATCGCCTTAATCGAATTCCTTGACGATAAAGGCATGAATATCGATAAAGCCACTGAACGAAGAATCGAGAATGCCTTCTTCAGCGANGACTTTACCAGGGTAAGCCCGGACGATATCGGGGAAGTGGCTTTTCTAACCCGCCTTATGGAAGAGTACTTAGACTGTCTCCTCGAGACCATCTCCGTAGATGTGATAAGNGAGAAGCAGTTTAAAGTCGTTGTAGATTACGACCCCGGCAACCTCTCTTTGCTCCTGCCGTCTTTCCTTTCTGCGCTGGGTTGCACTGTATCTACGTCAGACAGGGAAAGCAATGCAGAACAAGGGCCAAGACACCTCCTGGATATGCTGGATTCTCTATCGTTTCTTGCAAAGTCCGTCGTTGTTCAGCAGGCGGATCTCGGAATAATCGTTGACAGCAATGCAGAAAGGCTTCTCCTGGTTGATGAAAAAGGCAACAGGGTGTCTGAGGACCTGTTCACAGCCTTAATGTCCCTTCTTGTCCTGAAATCCAGGGAAGGCGCTACTGTGGCAGTGCCTGTTACAGCTTCGCGAATTATCGAGGAAATGGCCAGAAGATACCGGGGACGCGTAGTCCGCACCCGAGCCAATCCCAGGTCAGTTATGGAGAAGGCTATTGAAGAAAAGATCTTCATAGGAGAAAAAGGCCTCCCGGGATTTCAGGCGCCTTTTGACGCCCTCTTTTCTCTTGGAAAGATCCTGGAGACCATGGCACGGGACAGCATCAGGCTTTCAGAATTGGTTTCCATGGTTCCTGAATTTTATATCAGCAAGCGCAGCGTGGAATGTCNCTGGGAAGCTAAAGGCAAGGTAATGAGGACTCTCATTAATGAGACCCGCACCAAGCAAGTGGAGCTTATAGACGGTATTAAGGTTTACCACGAAAAAGGCTGGGCATTGGTTCTGCCTGATTCGGAAGAGCCGCTCTTCCACATCTACAGTGAGGCTTCCAGTCCGGACGAGGCAGAAGCGCTGCGAGAAGCTTACATGAACCGTATTATGGAGATCGGGACGATCTAATCGAAGATAAGAACAGAGCGGCACGTACCGGAGACTTTACTGGGTCTTGTGGCATTCCGCGGTCGTCTTTTGTGCTCAAGTCTTGGCATAGACATAGATCGATTACAGTGCTTAAAGCCCTTGTATAGACATCGAGCGCTCACAGTGCTTAAGCTTTAGCATAGACACTGTAGTCTATCTCAGGAAAGATGTTGTTTCTGTATTCCATCTCCGAAAGCCAGCCTTCGTCAATGGAATCCCGCCGGATATCTTCATAGAGCTTTGTAAAGCGCCACAGGTGCTCTTTGGTGCGCCTTACCGCATACGGGACCACAGTCCCTGTCTTCATGATGAAAGCCCAATCGCTGCTCTGAGCAAGCAGCAGCTCCCTGGCTGCCTGGTTTAAGGCGCGCCTCCTCAGGCCGTCTGTTGAAGGATAGGCTTTGGCCAGCTCCACCATTCTTTCAGCTGCTTTATGAAGGTGAGGATAGATCCAGTCGTTGGAACCTTCCAGCCAGACCTCATTATAGCCCTTATACCCCCAGCTGGACAAGGACGGTGTCGATACCTGGTTGCGCTTATATATGTCCAAGTAATCTCCTGGCGTAATCAACTTGAATATATTCTGGTCATAGGTGACTTTTCGTATCAGGTAATCGAGCCACTCAGGCCCTTCAAACCACCAGTGCCCGAAGAGCTCTGCGTCGTACGGTGCGACCACGATTGGCTTTCTGTCCATTACAGATGCGAGATACTCAATCTGCCTTTCTCTGTTGAACATAAAGTTCCCGGCATGGATCGCGGCTTTTCTCAGTGCGCGTTCCCTGTCGTAAGGCTGTTTGTCATGGGTCTTTCCGGTGATCCTGTAATACTTTATTCCTGTGCTGATCCGAGCTCCGCTCGAGTGGATATACGGTTTTATGTATTCGTAGTCCAGATCATATCCGATGTCCCGGTAAAACTCCCTGTAATCATAGTCTCCCGGATATCCTTCCCGTGCGCTCCAAACCTGCTTCGATGATTCCATATCCCTGCCGAAGGCAGCCACTCCGGACCTGCAGTATACAGGTGCAAACACCCCGTACTTTGGCTGANGGGACGCGAACAGCACTCCGTGAGAGTCCAGTATGAAATACCTTATGCCTTCCTGTTTCAAGTGCTCATCATCACCGGGGTTAAAGCCGCATTCAGGAAGCCAGAAACCGGGCGAATCACGGTTAAAGCGCTTTCTGTAGTAGTCAACTGCTATCTTTATCTGAGCACGCACTGCTTCGCGGCATATTTCCATAAGAGGAAGATAGCCGTGGGTTGCACACGAAGTGATAAGCTCCAGGCAACCCCTGTCCTGTAGTTCAGCAAATGCGGTCACCAGGTTGCATTGATATTCATCTAAGAATACACGCCTGGCTTCGCGGAATTTCTCCAGGTACATAACGGCATTCTTATGAAACTCCGGGAGCCAGCGGGTGCGTTCGATTTCCTTTTCTGCAAGCTCAATAAGGCGTTCTATATGGCGAAGGTACCGCTCCTGTAGAAGGCTGTCCTGGAGCATACATGCTAGCGGCGGAGTAAGAGACATTGTTATTCGATATCTTATCCCTTCGTCAGCCAGGCGCTTAAAGACCTTTATAAGCGGAATGTACGTCTCTGTAATGGCTTCATAAAGCCAGGTCTCCTCAAAAAAATCCGGATGCTCCGGGTGTCTTATAAACGGCAAGTGGGCGTGAAGGACAATAGCAAGGTAACCTTTTTCGCATCCCATCTTCCAGATCCATCTCCTTATTTCTGAATACCGGTGAATAACAGGTTGGAATTACCAGGTGCTGTTCCGGTTTTACCATGTACTACGGGTGAGTCTTGTAGTAATCGACCGATTCATGGAGGCATCTTTCGATACTGCCTTGATATCTATGATTTTCTCCCCGTCAGGCAGGGCGTATCTGACATGGAAAGATCCGTCCGGGCGAAGCTTGACAGGTTGTCCTCCAACCGTAAGATGTGCGTCAGGCTGAGTGGAGCCGTAGATTATCACTTCTACAAGTGCATTCAGCCAAAACTCCTTTGCCGGCGGCTGCTTTGCCATTCCCGGGCTGGAAATCTCACTGACAAATTCTGAGCCTACGTCCAGGTGCATTCTTTCAGATATGGCAGAGATTATTTCAGGTGATGCCGGGCTTGCGGTAGGTTTGGAATAGTACCTTTCTATGGCTGAGATCGTCATCCACTCTTCATCAATGATTTCTGAAACGCCTGCCCTGGGAGTCCTGACTGTGTTAGACCTGGACAAGCATACAAATCTGCCGTCGGGCCCCATGAGTCCCAGTTCTGCACAGTATGATCGGTTAGGCCGGTCAACGTTTATGTACCAGTTTGTGGCGACATCTCCGATGTCAATATCCATACATCTGTGGGAGTTGTTGCCGTCAAATTCAATATCGGTCACATCATGCACTCGAAGGACTCGTCTGGAAGTAGACCATCCTTGCGGCCCCAATTCCGTCGTTACGATATCTGAAATATCTTCAGCGATCTCCCAATACGCGTGGATCCAATAAGGGTCACGGACCATCAAAACAAGCCTGGTAGAACCATACCCAATGGGAAGCTCATAGTGACTCTCCCACTTGTCTTCCGGGGTTCCGCGGAATTCGATAGGGGGTTCTCCGACGTGTAATTCGCGAGGCTCAATGACTTCAATCTCAGGGATAGTCTGTGAGATGCTGATTTCCACCGGCTCAGAGGGGCCGGTGCCTTGGCTGAGGCTATTTTCACTTGTGTTTTCCAATTTCGGCAATCAGGTTACCTCCCCACTGAATNGTGTGGACATTTCTAAGCGGACACCTCTGTAATAATATCTCTACTGCTGTGCAGGTTTATACCATCGGAATACTGTCTGGGCTTATGACTTACACTAAATATGTTCCATTCTGGAAAGGAGGACAAAAAAATGTCAATCGGGTCGCTTGTACTCGTTCTCCACAGCCACCTGCCGTACTGTAGAAAGGCAGGGGTATGGCCTTTCGGTGAGGAGTGGGTTTTTGAGGCTATGGCGGAAACGTACATACCGCTTTTGGATATTATCAATTCTCTGGCTGACACTGACGCCTTTGGCAGTTTTACAATAGGATTTACACCTGTGCTGCTCGATCAATTGCAAGATCCGTATATGCTCCTCCGGTTCGACGAGTACTTAGACGCTAAGATCGCTGCAGCAGAGGCTGACATTGCACGATTCAAGGCTGAGAGGGAATGGAGCTTTCAAGAGCTGGCCAAGTTCTACAGGGAACGGTATGAAAAAGTAAAGAGCAGTTTTCATCTTCGGTACGACAGAGACCTGGTGAGTGCATTTCGGGCACTTCAAGACAGGGGATTGGTTCAGATCGTGGCCGGAGCGGCTACCCATGCATACTTGCCGCTTCTCTCCACTGAGAACTCTGTCTATTCCCAGCTAAAACTCGGGCGTGATGTATATACAGAGAGCTTCGGGCGTCCTCCGGAAGGGATTTGGCTGCCTGAATGCGGGTATCGCCCGCCGTCAGAGACGACCAGTGTTGATAGGGTGCTCAAGGATTTAGGATATACTTACTTTTTTGTTGATGCCCATGCAATCGAAGGCGGGGCTCCGATAAGCGTGTACTCAGATAGATCGCTGAGAAAGCCTGAGGTGAAACCTGCTATCCGAAAACGAACACAAGATTATACCTCGTATCTTCCGTACCTGCTTTCAGGAAGCGGAATCGCAGTCCTCGGGAGAAACCAGCGTACCGCCTTGCAAGTATGGTCTTCAGAATGGGGCTACCCAGGTGACGGGAACTACCGGGAATTCCACAGGCGTGATCCTGTTTCCGGTTTCGGTTACTGGAAAGTTACCAGTCGATTAGTGGATCTCTCTGCTAAGGAAGTATATGATCCCGATGCCGCTCTTCGGCGAGCAAAGGAGCATGCAGNTCACTTTGCCGGCTTAGTGGAACGGCTTCTCTTGGATTTCAACAGAGAAACCGGGAATCAGGGGGTTATTGTAGCTCCCTTCGATATGGAGCTTTTCGGCCATTGGTGGCTGGAAGGCCTTGATTGGCTAAGGTGGACATTGGAAAGCCTCGGTAAGAGCCCCCATGTAGAGGTCTTGTCTGCTTCAAGTTGCCTGAAAAAACACGTGCCGCATCAGGAGATCGATTTGTTTGAAAGCTCATGGGGCTTAGGTGGGGGCCACTATATCTGGGACAATGATTTGACCGGCTGGATGTGGCAGGAGATTCACAATGTAGAAAAGGAGATTTGCAGCGCTGCATCGCAAATAAGCAGTAGGCACGGGCAAGAGCAGGACACCGATGACGCGGCTTTGAGAAACAGGCTCTTGAAGCAGGCTGCCCGTGAGGCCATGCTCCTTCAAAGCAGTGATTGGCCTTTCCTTGTCACCACTCGACAAGCAAGAGACTACGGAGAGCGGAGATTCCTCGAACACAGGCACAGATTCGAACGATTGGCCCATGCATTGTCCAAGGATGTGATATCGCCTGACATCATTGACTACTTAGAGCAAGTCGAGTCTATTGATGCCGTGTTCCCCGACATTGATTTTACCCTGTTCATGTAGTGGCAGGGATTCCGGACGAAGTGTTGAATCTCTTCGCCTGGGATNGTGTTCCCGGGCCAAGCGCCGGCCCAGGCGCATTACCCCGGGTCGAGGAGGATAGTAACTGAATGAAGCTTGTAGCTGATCTTCACACTCATACTGTAGCCAGCGGACATGCTTATTGCTCTGTCAATGAAATGGCTCAGGCTGCTGCCGATGTTGGTCTGGAAATGATCGCCATAACTGATCACGGACCCAATATGCCTGGCGGGCCCCATCTATACCACTTCGGTAGTATTCATGTAGTCCCGTCTGTCATAGCCGGCGTCAGGGTGCTAAAAGGCGTTGAAGCGAACATAGCAGGACCTGGCGGAGAGCTTGATCTTCCTGATCTTCCTCTTTCCGAACTGGATATTGTATTTGCCGGATTCCACACTCATACAGGTTATGATGACAGCGGAATCGTGAAGAACACCCATGCGCTGATAAGGACTATGGAAAACCCACACGTAGACGGTATCGTCCACCCCGGGAACCCCACGTATCCGGTGGATATCGATGAAGTAGTCAGAGCAGCTAAAGACCTTGGCAAGCTCATAGAGATCAATAATGCATCTCTTACTGTCGCCAGGTGGGGCAGTTGGGAAAACTGTGTCAAGTTCGTTGAGAAGGCAGCTGAATACGGCGCAACGATAGTGATCTGCAGCGACGCTCATCATACCTCTTTGGTAGGTGATTTTGATAAGGCCGTAGAACTTGTAAAATCAGTAGGGTTTGACAGTGAGTTGGTGCTAAACACTGATGTCAATAAGATACGCGAGTTCTTGGCTGATAGAGGGAAGAGNGGAAAGGTGCGGAAGTAGGGATGGGGCTTATTGTTGCACTGGATGCAGGGGGCACGAGAACTGACTGCCTCATCGGGAAGACAGACGGGGAGATCCTGGCAAANCTGGCTGCCGGCCCTGCCAATTACCACTTGGTTGGAATAGACGGTGTCACAAGTACCATACGCCGGCTGCTTCGAGAGGCGGACAAGTGCCTGATACATGAAAAACCTACGTTTGAATTGATGTGGATGGGTATTGCAGGTTTGGATCGTCCAGGAGAGAGGGAGCAGCTTGCAGCACCTATTCGAGATATGCAAGTGGCAAAGAGGGTCGTTATAGATAATGACGGTGTAGTAGCACTTGCCAGCGGAACAATGGGAGGTCCCGGAATCGTTGTAATTGCAGGCACAGGTTCATTGGCGTTTGGCGTTAATGAAGAAGGGAAGCGAGCAAGGTCAGGAGGCTGGGGATATATCCTGGGGGATGAAGGCAGCGCATACTACATAGGCCACAAGGCTCTTAATGCTGTAACCCAAGCTAAAGACGGCCGCAACAAACCGACTGTCTTGTCTCAAGCAATCATTAGCCATTTTAAAATAAACAGTGTAGATGATCTTGTGGGATTGGCGTATGGCGGGAGATTAGGTAGAATTGAAATTGCGAATTTATCTCCCATTGTGGCGGAAGCAGCTGATAAAGGAGACGAAGTAGCTTCTGAGATCCTTGACCTGGCCGGCACTGAACTGGGGATTGCAGCCTGCGCTGTGGCAAAGGCGCTGAATATGGAAGATACGCGGTTTCCATGTGTCACTACAGGCGGGGTTTTCAAGTCAGGCAGGCGGGTTACTGACGCTCTTATGCGNGAATTGATGAAGGCGGCTCCCGGAGCAATACTCACTCAACCTCAATTCCCTCCTGTAGCCGGCGCATATTTCCTGGCCCTACAGGAACTTGGGGTCTCCGTTAATGAGGATGTGGTGGAGCGCGTAAGGAGGTCGCTGGCAAGGNTCGAACCTTCTGTCGGTGTCTGAAGGAGGTCGCGTATGATAATAAAAGGCGCAGACATTTTGACTCCCCAAGGCATAATAGAATCAGGAATTATCGAGATTAAAGACGGTATTATAACGAGAATCAGCCCTCCGGAGTGCGGATGCGAAGGTGCCGGACGGACATGCGGATGTGTAGACGAACACAGCGTGATTGATGCGACAGGTTTGACAGTGGTTCCCGGGTTTATAGATATTCATGCCCATGGCGGCGGAGGATGCGACATCGAAGACGGCAATTTCGAATCTTTGGAGAAGATGTGCATTACCCATGCAGCCCACGGTACCACGGGAATCCTCCCTGCCACTACGTCGCCTCCTNNAGGCCTGCTTCTGGAAGTCGCCGGGCTGTTCAGGAGTTATACAGGTAGNCCTACCTCTCGTGGCGCTGAGGTCCTGGGGATCCACCTTGAAGGGCCATGGCTTAATCCTAAAATGAAAGGCGCTCAACCCTTATCAGGTATAAGAAGGCCTTCCATAGACGAGCTGGACCGGCTTATCGATGCATCGTCCGGTAATATCAGGATGGTTACTCTTGCACCTGAAATGCCTGGGGCATTGGACCTTATTCGGCATGCAAAGGATTCCGGGCTCATAGTCTCTCTCGGACATTCATCTGCCACGTATGACCAGGTTCTTGCTGCGGTGGATAAAGGAGCAACCCACATAACACATGCTTACAACGCCATGAGCGGTCTGCACCACAGAAACCCCGGGATGGTCGGGGCAATGCTTTCCTGTGACAGGCTGACAGTAGATGTGATCCTCGACGGATTTCACATCCATCGTGCTGCTGCCAAAATACTTCTGAAGTGCAAAGGCAAGGATAATGTTGCATTGATAACAGATGCTACAATGGCTGCAGGCATGCCGGAAGGCGAGTATGAGCTGGGCGGACAAAAAGTTATTCACAAAGACGGAGCAGTCAGGCTTCCTGACGGAACCCTTGCCGGTTCTGCACTTACCATGGATAAGGCAGTCAGATATCTGGTACTGGAACTCGGATGCTCCCTGAGCGATGCTGTTAAGATGGCATCTCAAACTCCTGCCCGGATTTTGGGTCTAGACAAAAAGAAAGGCAGTGTGGAAGTGGGGAAAGACGCAGACCTTGTTCTGTTGGATAAGGATCTGCAAGTTAAGGCGACATTTGTGTGCGGTGATCCGGTGTATGTGCAAGAAGGCGTCCTCCGGTAAAGTGACGTTTGAGTTTTCCACGGAATCTGGCTTGAAGCTTCGATAGGAGGCGACAGCATGAAAGTAATTATTGCCGATGACTATGAGATTATGAGTAGAGAGGCGGCTAAGGTTGTAGCTGCCGAAATAGAAAAGAACCCTGACTGTGTCCTTGCACTGCCTACAGGCGGAACCCCCCTCGGCTTTTACGCGGAACTGGTCAGGATGCATAAAGAGGAAGGCTTGGATTTTTCCCGTGTCACTACATTCAATCTCGATGAGTACCTGGGGCTTCCTGAAACTCACAAATCCAGCTATGCCTTTTACATGTATGACAACTTCTTCAATGATGTTAACGTAAACCGAGATAGGGTACATATTCCTCGTGGGCTTGCAGAGGATCCTCACGAGGAAGCAGCCGCGTACGAACGCGAGATCAAGAAGGCAGGCGGGATTGACCTGGCTGTACTCGGTATAGGGCGTAACGGGCATATCGGTTTTAATGAGCCGAAGACGGAATTCGGTTCGCTTACTCGTCCGATCTACCTTGCAAAAAGGACTATTGAAGCTAACGCAAGGTTTTTTGATGATGATCCTGACGCTGTGCCGCGGCAAGCGATTTCCATGGGAATCAAGACGATAATGAATTCACGCAAGATTATTCTACTTGCCAACGGCCCTGAGAAGTCCGGTGCCATCTATCAGACTATACATGGGCCTGTAACAGATATGGTTCCCAGTTCAGTCCTGCAGCTTCACCCGGATTGCACCGTTTTCTTGGATAGGGATGCTGCATCCGAGCTAAAGCCGCCATCTGATGATGTTGTCCAGGGACCCGGCATAATGAGTATGGTATACTGAAAGTGTTAAACTACACTGTTCGACCGGGACTCGTGTTGTCGATTGTGACCGACTGAATGCCGGCAACAGGCGGAGGGATCTGGCTTTGCATGAAGGGCGATTCATAATAATCACAGGGCTTTCAGGTGCAGGCAAGAGTGAGGCTGTGCGTGCACTTGAAGATCTCGGTTTCTTTTGTGTTGATAATCTTCCGCCTACACTGATCCCGAAATTTGCTGAACTCGCGTCACAATCCGAAGGCAAGATTGATAGAATAGCCTTAGTGGTGGATATAAGGAGCCGCGAGTTCTTCGATAAGCTGTTTTATGTGCTAGATGACCTCGAGGAAATGGGAGTCAATTACGAGATTCTGTTCCTTGAGGCGTCTGATGAAGCTCTTGTACGGAGGTTTAAAGAGACCAGGAGACGTCATCCTCTTTCCGCAGAAGGCGGTATTGTTGAGGGTCTCAGCGAAGAGCGCAGAAAGCTTGAACAGGTCCGCGAGAAAGCTTCTCGCATCATAGATACATCAAATATTACCCCTAANCAACTTCGCGAGCGAATCGCATCCAGTTTTTCCCAAAAGAGTCCCAGCAAGGGAATTGACGTGATCATAGTGTCCTTTGGATTCAAGCATGGAATACCTATGGATGCGGATCTTGTTTTTGATGTAAGGTTTCTGCCGAATCCCCATTATGTGGACGCTTTGCGCCCGCTTACGGGAGAATCTGATGCAGTCAGAGACTATGTGTTCCGTTCCAAGGTGACGAAGTCCTTCCTTGATAAGCTGTTTGAACTTATGGGGTTTCTCTTGCCACAATACACGAAGGAGGGGAAGACTCAACTCATAATCGGGATAGGATGCACCGGAGGGAGGCACCGTTCTGTTGCGATTGCAAATCGCCTGGCTGGTTTCTTGAAGGAACAANGATACAATGTCACAGTGGAACACAGGGATAAAGACATCCCGGAGAGACTGGCTGAGTAGGAGAGTCACTATAATGAAGTCTGTTAGGAAGCTTTATCCTCACCTTGACTTGAAGAAATGGTCTTTGGTGTTTGCAGTTGGAGTAGGACTGACAATAGCAGGCATCATATCTCTTTCATACAGATGGATGCCTGGCCTTGTCATGGGGCTCGTAGGCGTTGTCATGACTGTCTTTTCCGCCGTGGTGGTGGTTAGACTAGTCATCAAAGCCCTTACACCGGATTACGGTGAAAATGTTGTAGAGGTCCTCCACAAGAGGTATGAGCTTGTGCTTGGCCCTAAGATAGTCGTTGTAGGCGGTGGCACCGGTTTATCTACACTGCTTAGAGGATTAAAGGAGTTCACGGGAAATCTGACAGCCATAGTCACAGTGGCTGATGACGGAGGGAGTTCAGGGAGACTCAGAAAGGAAATGGGAGTGCTTCCCCCGGGCGATATCCGTAACTGCCTTGTGGCGCTTGCTGATTCCGAGCCTCTTATGGCTCGTCTTTTTGAATATAGGTTCCCTGAAGGCAACTCCTCAGGGCTGGGAGGGCATAACTTCGGGAACCTGTTTATCGCAACAATGTCTGCGATTACCGGCGATTTTGAAGAGGCGGTGAAGGAATCCAGCAGGGTGTTAGCGGTAAGAGGCCGGGTGCTTCCCTCAACTCTAGACGATGTGGTCCTTGTCGCCCATTGTCAAGGGGGAAATGTGGTATATGGTGAATCNACTATTGGGAAGTGCGGNGTGCGCATAGAGAAGGTATCNCTCCNGCCGGANAATGCAAAGGCGCTTCCTGAGGCTCTTGAAAGCATTGCTGATGCAGATGCCATTGTGCTGGGTCCGGGGAGCCTGTTTACCAGTGTAATTCCTAATCTGCTTGTGGAAGGGATTAAAGAAGCGATCCTGAAGAGCAATGCACCCAGGATATACGTGTGTAATGTAATGACCCAGCCCGGAGAAACCGACGGATTTACTGCCGCAGACCATGTGGAGGCTATTATAGATCACGCAGGGAACGGATTCATCGACTATGTTGTGGTAAACCGAAGCCGTGTTCCACCGAAGCTGGCTGAGAAGTACAGCGTTGAAGGCGCGTATCCGGTCAAAGTTGACAGAGACAGGCTAAGGCGGTTTGGAATCAGGATCGTAGAAGAAGACTTAATGTCTACCGCAAACTACGCCAGACACGATTCTATGCGCGTTGCTGAAACGTTGCTCCGTATTATTTCAGAGGACGAGAAATCGCAGAAAAAGAGGGCGATTTGGATCAGTCAAAAGTCAAGATAAGNCGCCATATTGCCACTGAAGAGAGAAACGCGGCGAAATCTGCAATTAAGCCTGCTGCCAGCGAATGCCTGGTTTTCCTTATTCCGACTGCGCCAAAGTAAACTGTAATGATGTAAATCGTAGTCTCAGAGCTTGCTTGCATTGTAGAGGCAATTCTGCCGATTAGGGAATCCGGCCCGAATTTCCGGACAAGATCCACTGTGACTTCCAATGCGCCTGTTCCGGACAAAGGCCGTATCAGCGCCAGAGGTAGCAGTTCTGAAGGCATGCCTATCGTTTGTGTCAGTGGGGAGAGAATCCGCGTCAGTAAAGCTAAAGCGCCGGATTCTCGAAAGATCCCTATTGCCACAAACATACCTACCAGAAAAGGGACTAACCTTATTGCAATGGCAAACCCGTCCTTTGCGCCTTCTATGAATGTCTCGTATACCCTGACCTTCTTCGCGTATCCTGCAATGCAGATAACTGCAATCATAAGGGGAACGACAAGATTTGAGAGAGCGGCAACAGCCTTAAGCAGCATAATCTCTCTCTCCTTTGATTGATGATCCTCAAGTTATATCCCTGAAAAACCTGTCGGCAAGTAATGCAACTGAGGTGGCAAGGATGTTCATGAGGACAATAGGTATGACGACTTCTGCCGGATTCAGAGAACGGTAGTGTGTTCGAATGGCAATCACCGTCGTAGGAATGAGGGTGATTCCTGCAGTTGATATTGCCACAAAGGTGCACATTGCATCGCTGGCCGCATCTCTTCCCTCATTGAGGGATGCCAGCTCTTCCATGGCTTTTATGCCCAAAGGGGNCGCAGCGTTCCCCATACCGAGGAGATTCGCAACCAGGCTCATGGTGATGGCACAAAGGGCGGGATGATCGTCAGGTACTGAAGGGAACAGCCACCTTGCCAAAGGCGCAAAGAACCTGGCAAGAGTCCGAGTGAGGCCTGCGGATTCTGCGATCCGCATAAGGCCGCTCCANAGAGTCATGATCCCGATAAACCCGAGACATATGTTTACTGCCTGGTTTGCACCTTCAATAATGCCTCTTGTTACTTGAGCGGATGTGCCGCTCAGGATCCCCGTAACAACACCAAGGACGATCAATGCCAGCCAAATGCTGTTTACCATTTTAGACATCCTCCATTAAGCGAGATAGCCTAGCTGATTCGTAGGTATCCAACCAGCAAAGCCTTGTACAGGCTGCATCGTACATACCTATATTCCGAAGGCGAGGCAGATTATGACTATATAAGAGATCCGTTGCCGTNTGATANAATTAGCTTAGGTGGTGCCAGGAATGTTCTATACAGAGACAAAAGGCGAGCTTGCACGCACGATGCCTGAAAGCAAATGTTGTAAGCTCTCAGAGTTTTCGGCAATTGCCAGGAGTCTGGGCAGGTTGGAGATGCCGGTTTTTGAAATCCGAACTGAAAACGCTGCATCTGCCCGGAAGATAATGTCTTTTGTCAACGTTATCTTCGGTTTCAAACCAAGAATGAGACTTATCCATGGAAAAGGTGGACGCTCAAGGAANCAGNATATCATCCAACTGCTGCTTGGTAAGAAGACCCTGGAGACACTGAAAGGGCTTGGCGTGATGTCTGAGAGCGGTTCCGGCATTTCTATGGAAAACGGTATCCCGTGGCACCTTCTATCCAGGCAGTGTTGCCGGAGAGCCTACCTTCGAGGGGTTTTTCTCGGAAGGGGATATGTGCAAAACCCTGAAAAAGAGTACCATATGGAGTTTATGACAGATAGCTCAGAGCATGCAAAAGGAATAGTGCAGCTAGCAGAATCCTTTAACGTAACGCCTAAGGTCGCGCCACGCAAGAAGGGGTACATGGTCTATGTCAAGGGAGGGGACGATGTAGCTCAGCTGCTTCGTGTTATGGGAGCCCACTCCGCAGTGCTTACGCTGGAAAGTGTGAGGGTGCTGAGGGGTGTGCGCGGCGATGTGAACCGAGTTGTAAACTGCGAGACCGCAAATGTCACAAAGGCAGTGAATGCAGGTCTTTCCCAGATAGATGCCATACAGAGAATTGAGCGGATCATTGGGCTAAAGTCCCTTGCTCCGGGACTTCAGGAGATAGCGGAACTCAGGTTAGCCAATCCTGAGATGACCCTCAGGGAACTGGGTCAGTTGTTATCTCCCCCGATCAGTAAATCTGCTGTAAATCACAGGATGAGGAGGCTTATCCATATAGCAAACAGCTTAAACGGTAAAATGGGATAGATTTCCTAGGAGGATTCTACAAAGGAAATCCTTCGGTCTTCTCGAATATTGTAACGTAAAGGGGTGACATTCAGTGAAGCTTGGTTATGAGATGAGCCTTAAGCAAGTTCAGAAGCTTGTTATTACTCCTGAGCTTCGTCAGGCCATAACCATTCTTCAGTTGCCCTGGATCGAGCTGGAACAGTACATATCTGAAGAGGTAATGGAAAACCCGTTTCTGGAGCTCGGAGACAAAGTCGAGCCGGCAGGCCAGGATTTATCTGACGTCCGTGAAGAGGCCGGGTTGTCTGCCAATGAAGCAGAAGAAGCGCGTCATGATATAGACTGGCAACTCTATTTTGAAGATGCCAGTGATATCGGGTACATAGGTTCACGGGTAAACCGGAATCAGCCTGAGCCATCATATGAATCTTTCATAGGCTCCGAGTCGACATTCCATGATTATCTCACGTTTCAGCTGCGTATTTCACCCCTTGACGAGGACCGGATGAGAATAGGCGCTCTGATCATCGGCGGGATCGATGACGACGGTTACCTGCGGATGGACATTTCTGAAATTGCAGATATGGCAGGCGTTTCTCCTGAAGAAGCAGCAAAGGTCCTCAGCATAATCCAGCAGTTTGACCCCACCGGTGTCGGTGCCAGGACCCTTGAGGAGTGTCTCCTAATCCAGTTGGAGTCTTTAAGGAGCACCGGCATTTCCTGTGATAAGTTGGAACTGGCAGAGAGATTGATTAAGGAACACCTGGACGATATAGCGCAGGGCGGTTTTGTTAAGATTGCCGAGGCTTTGGGAGTCGATGTTGTTGAAGTTCAGGAGGCGTGCGATTTAATAAAGACTCTCGACCCGAAGCCGGGACGGCAGTATTCAGGCGGACGTGGGCCTGCATATATTGAACCTGATGCAAGTATTGAGAGAGTCGGAGATGAATATGTTGTCACTGTTCACGATGTGTCCGCTCCGCGCCTTAGCATAAACCCGGTCTACCGCAAAATTCTGGGGCAAGTGGATCCACAACAGGACGGTGCTGTAGATTACCTGAAATCCAAGCTTAATTCGGCTCTGTGGCTTATACGAAGCATAGAACAGCGCAGGCAGACCCTGCAAAAAGTCATAGAATCCATTGTCAAGTTCCAGCGGGACTTCTTTGACAAAGGAGTCAAGCATCTTAAGCCTCTGACATTGGAGGACGTGGCCCGCGAGATTGGAGTCCATGAATCTACGGTAAGCAGGGCTACTCAAGGAAAGTATGTTGCAACTCCAAGGGGCATGTTTGAGTTGAAGTTCTTCTTCACAAGCGGGATCCCGACAGTATACGGTAAAGGGGCATCCAGCGAGAGCGTGAAAAAGATGATCCGCGAGATAATTGAAGGCGAGGATCCAAATAAGCCCCTTAGCGATAGGGCTATCAGCGAAATGTTGCGGGAGAAAGGGATTATGATTTCCCGCAGGACAGTGGCGAAATATCGCGAAGAGGAGCGGATAGCTCCGTCTACACTTAGAAAAAGATTTTCTTAGCAACAGAAGGAATTTTAGGTGCCGGAACGAATACACTATAGGAAGATATGGCACTTTTTATTTTGACTGAAGCGGGACAATATAAGCTATGGCGGGACGTATCGCGACCCACTAATAACCCAGTTTTTGTCTATTTTTCGATGGGTGTCAGTTTAAATGGTTCGATGGATGTCATTTTAGCTCGTGCGAAAGAGGTTTGTATGAGTGGACAAATTCGTGAGCTTACAAAGGAGAATAGCGCCGGAAATTGATAAGCTCATCGATATTCGCTACTCAATTCTGCGCCATGTCCACTTTTACCAACCTATAGGCAGGAGAACCCTTTCTCAGCAACTAACAGTCAAGGAGCGTACGGTCCGCAGCGAACTACAGTTTTTAAGGAGGCAAGGATTTATCTCAGTAAGCCCTTCAGGCGTGTCCCTGACTAAAGAAGGCGAGGATATATTCCACCAGCTGGGACAGTACGTCAGGGAGCTCAGAGAGATTGCCAGGCTCGAAGAGATGATGGAGCGCCTGTTCCCAGCAAGGAAAATTGTGGTTGTAGCAGGGGACTCTAAACGTGATCCTGCCGTCAAGAAGGATATGGGCAGGGCAGTTGTGGGGATCCTAAGGGAAATTGTGAGAGAAGGAGATACTATCGCAGCAGGCGGCGGCACCACCATGGCTGCAGTAGTGGAAGCGATAGTCCCTTCAGGGTGGCCGAGAAATATCACCGTAGTTCCCACCAGAGGCAGTCTCGGAGAAGACGTGGAAATACAGGCAGATTCCATAGCCGTTGAGATGGCCAAGCTGCTCGGAGGGACCTACCGAGTGCTGAATGTGCCTGACAATCTTCATCCTGACACAATATCCCGGATCATGGATGAACCTCGTATCAAAGAGATTTTAGACCTTATCAGGACGGCTACGATCGTCGTTCACGGTGTTGGAACACTTGAAGAAATGGTGAAAAGGCGTAATATACCTCCGAAGGAAGTGGAAACCCTAAAATCGTTAGGTGCTGTAGCGGAAATGTTCGGATATTACTTTGATAAAGATGGAAACATGGTTTACTACAGCCCCAGCATGGGTATTCGTCCTGAGGATCTTGCTGATAAGAAGACTATTTCAGTGGCAGGTGGCGCCAATAAGGCGCAGGCCTTGCTTGCAGTGGCAAAACGCCACCATCTAGAAGCCCTCGTCATAGACGAGGCTGTAGCTTTAGAAATGATAAAGCTTCAAGACAGGGGGAAAGAAAGATGGCCGTAAAGATAGGAATCAACGGATTCGGCCGAATCGGCAGATTAGTGTATAGGGCTGCTTATGGAAATAACGACGTGGATATCGTAGCCATCAATGATCTGGCTGATGCCAAGACCAATGCTCATCTTCTGAAATATGACTCTGTTCACGGCATATTTCCCGGAGATGTGGAAGTGAAAGACGGCAATATTGTCGTTGACGGTAAAGAAATCAAGGTCCTATCTGAAAGGGACCCTCAGGCTATCCCATGGCCTGATTTGGGTGTGGATATCGTAATAGAGTCCACAGGAGTTTTTACCGCAGTAGAGAAGGCCAGCGCTCACCTTACGGCCGGTGCTAAGAAGGTCATCATTACTGCGCCTGCCAAGGGAGACGCACTCACCGTTGTCATGGGCGTAAACGAAGGCTCGTACGACCCGGCTGTCCACCATGTCGTGTCAAACGCATCGTGCACCACGAACTGCCTGGCACCTGTTGCCAAAGTGATTAACGACGAATTCAAGATTATCAAAGGCCTTATGACAACAGTCCATTCTTACACAAACGACCAGCACACACTCGATCTCATGCATAAAGACCTAAGACGTGCAAGGGCAGCAGCGCTTTCGATTATTCCTACTACTACAGGCGCAGCTCGGGCAGTGGGTAAAGTATTGCCTGAACTGGCAGGAAAGCTCAATGGTTTTGCCATGAGGGTTCCTACGCCTAACGTGTCCGTGGTCGACCTTGTTGTTAATGTTGAGAAGTCTACCAGTGCAGAGGAAGTCAATCGAGTGCTCAAGGAAGCAGCTGAAGGCGGGCTTAAAGGCATTATGGCTTACACAGAGGAGCCGCTGGTATCGAAAGACTTTAATGGCAACCCTCATTCTGCAATTGTTGACGGCTTGTCCACAATGGTCATGGAAGGCGACATGATAAAGGTTATTGCCTGGTACGACAATGAGTGGGCATATTCCCTTCGTGTCGTGGATCTGGCTGTGTTTATGGCTGGAAAAGGCTTCTAAGCTGGGCTGTTGATAATGTCAGTCGTCTAAGCCATATGTGCTCGAGGAGTGTGATGCGTTTATGGCAAAGGCCACGGTAAGGGATATCGATGTAAAGGGAAAGCGTGTACTTGTAAGAGTAGATTTTAATGTCCCTTTAGATGCTGAAAGGAACATTACAGATGATACGCGCATCAGGTCTGCTCTTCCAACCATTGAATACCTTTTGGAGCGCGGTGCAAGGGTGATCCTTGCATCCCACCTTGGACGTCCGAAGGGACAGCGGAAGGAAGAGTTCAGCCTTGCTCCTGTTGCAAAAAGGCTTGAAGAACTGCTTGGGAAACCAGTCAAGAAGCTCGATGATTGCATTGGCGCGGAGGTCGAAGCAGAGGTCCTGGCTATGAAAGACGGAGATGTAATCCTCCTTGAGAATCTCAGGTTCTACAAGGAAGAAGAAGCCAATGACGAGGCATTTGCCAGGGCTTTGGCCTCTTTGGCTGATATATATGTAAATGACGCATTCGGGACTGCTCACCGTGCCCATGCATCCACCGCCGGAGTCGCAGAGTTTGTTGACGGAGTCGCCGGGTTTCTTATGGAGAAAGAGATTGAAGTCATGGGGAAGGCGCTGTCTCAACCTGAGAGGCCTTTCGTTGCGATCCTAGGTGGTGCCAAGGTCAAAGATAAGGTAGGCGTTATCTCAAATCTCATGGAAAAAGTGGATTCGCTGATAATCGGCGGAGGTATGGCTTATACCTTCTTGAAGGCAAAAGGCCTTGAGATCGGCGATTCTATTGTTGATGATGCCAGCTTAGGTTTGGCCGGGGAGCTTATGGAGAAGGCAAAGACTAAAGGGATAAGATTCCTCCTGCCTGTTGACGTAGTGATAGCAGACAAGTTTGCAGAAGATGCAAACACTAAGGTCGTTGATATAGACGAGATTCCTCCCTCCTGGCAAGCTCTGGATATCGGCCCGAAGACGCGAGACCTGTTTGCCCGGGAGATCGCAGATGCCAAGACAGTGGTATGGAACGGTCCAATGGGCGTCTTCGAGATGAAGCCGTTCGCAGAAGGAACCAGGCGGATTGCCAGGGCACTGCAGAATCGGAGGCAGTGACGATAGTCGGAGGCGGAGATTCAGTTGCTGCTGTCTCCGAAATGGGATTTGGAGATAAAATGACCCATGTTTCCACAGGAGGAGGCGCATCTTTGGAATTCCTTGAGGGCAAAGTCCTTCCCGGTGTTGCTGCGCTAAAGATAAATAGGTAGAGGTGAGAGACATTTGCGCAAGCGTATAGTTGCAGGAAACTGGAAAATGCACAAGACTGTCGATGAAGCCACTGCTCTGGTTAATGACTTGAAGAGCCGGGTAAAGGATGTGAGCCATGTAGAGATAGTGGTATGCCCTGCGTTTACCGCTCTTAGTGCAGTTGCCGATGCGATTCAAGGTAGTAACATCAGGCTTGCAGCCCAGAATATGCATTGGGAGAATGAAGGGGCGTATACAGGGGAAGTATCTCCTGTCATGCTGAAGGATCTGGGATGCACGTACGTGATCCTGGGACACTCTGAAAGAAGAGCTTACTTCGGCGAAACTGATGAGATTGTAAACAAAAAGGTGAAAGCAGCTCTAGCCGGTGGCCTTCTGCCTATTATCTGCGTCGGAGAGACTTTGGAAGTGCGGGAGGAAGGCAAGACCGAGGAAGTTGTGACAAGACAGACAAAAGGAGCGCTGGACGGCATAGATGCTGCTCAGGCAGAAGGTATTGTCATAGCTTATGAGCCTGTCTGGGCAATAGGGACAGGGCGCACTGCGTCGGCTGAAGAGGCAAACAGGGTGATCCGGATTATCCGAAGTGTTGTAGCTGAAATATTTGACCCCAAGATTGCCCATGAGATGAGGATTCAGTACGGCGGAAGTGTGAAGCCTAATAACGCAGGAGAACTGTTCAGTCAGTCAGACATAGATGGGGCCCTTGTAGGAGGCGCCAGTCTAAGTGCATCTGATTTTGCGGCTATAGTCAAAGCTTAGCTTTGGAAAGGAGCTAGTCCCATGACAACCATCGTAGATGTATATGCACGAGAAATCCTGGATTCCCGGGGAAATCCAACGGTAGAAGCTGAGGTCATGTTGGCCGACGGTACTGTAGGGCGTGCAGCCGTGCCTTCCGGGGCTTCCACCGGTTCGTATGAGGCGCTTGAGCTCCGTGACGGTGACCCTGATCGTTACGGCGGCAAAGGTGTCGAGAAGGCAGTTGCAAACATCAACGACACAATCGGTCCTGAGCTGGAAGGGCTTGATGCCACCATGCAGATGGAAATAGATAACATCATGATAGAACTGGATGGCACGCCTAATAAGGAAAAGCTGGGCGCAAACGCCATTCTTGCAGTTTCGCTTGCATGTGCTAAAGCTGCTGCAGAAAGCCTTGGGCTTCCTTTGTATCGCTACATTGGAGGGACATGGGCGCATGTGTTGCCTGTTCCTCTCATGAATATCCTAAACGGCGGGGCTCACGCTGATAATAACGTTGATATTCAAGAGTTCATGATAGCTCCTGTAGGCGCAGTCACATTCAGAGAAGCCCTTCGCATGGGCGCTGAGGTTTTTCACAGCCTCCGCAGTGTGGTAAGGAAGAAAGGCTTGAATACAGCAGTTGGAGATGAAGGCGGCATTGCTCCTGACCTCAAGTCTAACGAAGAGGCTTTGGACCTGATAATCAGCGCTATAGAAGCTGCAGGCTACAAGCCGGGCGACGATGTCCTGATAGCACTTGATGCTGCTGCATCTGAAATGTACAAAGACGGCCTGTACGTTTTCGAAGGTGAAGGGAAAAAGCGCACAAGCGAAGAGATGGTGGAATTCTGGACTGACCTGGTTAGCAGATATCCCATTATATCTATTGAAGACGGTTTTGCTGAAGATGACTGGGATGGCTGGAAGAAGATGACTGAGAACCTTGGAGACAGGGTCCAGATTGTCGGTGACGACCTCTTCGTTACAAATACCGAAAGGATCGAAAGAGGCATTAGAGACGGGGTCGGCAATTCAGTCCTTATCAAAGTGAACCAGATCGGCACCCTTACTGAAACTCTGGCTGCAATCGATATGGCACACAGGGCAGGGTACACTGCTGTGATATCCCACCGTTCAGGTGAGACTGAAGACGTAACCATATCCCATATTGCAGTTGCCACAAGTAGCGGCCAGATAAAAACCGGTGCACCTTCGCGCACGGACAGAGTAGCAAAGTATAACGAACTCCTCAGGATTGAGGACCTTTTAGGTGAGACTGCTCGGTACGCAGGACGAGGCGGATTCCGTGTGTAGATTTAGGCTGTGTTTCCAATAAGTTGTACGTGGATTTGCTGTCTTTTTCTTAGGCGAATTCTAAAAGAAGATTGGTTATAGATCGGGCGAAGATCTCTTTTGTAGGTTGCGAAGATCTCTTTTGTAGGTTACAAACAAATCACGGCACCGACTCCGGCGCTGTCTCTTTAAGCTAGCTAAAGTAGGC
>JGI24710J26742_10001083_pt1 | contig 25369 bp, 18 predicted proteins | sample BioPla2DNA2_FD_26742 | JGI IMG/M metagenome (IMG submission 26742) | reverse complement strand
ACTGATACTGAGGAAGTATCCGAAATAGATGGGAGCGAAGGTACTAACTTTGATAACGCTTCTGAGTATGAGGATAATTCTTTATTTGGTGAAGAAGACGCTCAGGAAGATGGTTCTGAAGAAGTATTGGTTGAGACAGAAGCCTTAGAGGAAGAAGTCGAGGAAGTCGAAGAAGAAGAAGTAGAAGAAATCTTAGAGGTTTCCTTAGGTAGAGATGATTTAGTCACTGTCTTACGTAGAGTTTTAGGGGCGTCAGATTTATTAATTACCTTAATAATTGGTGAGGCGAAANACACAGAAGTAACAAGTGAAACTCCTGTAAGTGTAGACGCCATATGTCATGTTTTATCTGAGGAGTACTACACTGACGCTACTGTACAGTCATTTCTACTGTTGGCCGACCAATATGCCGAGGATGGTCTGCTGAAATGTAGTGATGCTATACAAGCTATAGCTAAGGCTATTTGGGGTGAAATCCCTGAGTACGCTTATGAGAGTACTACTAACCACGCAGCAACTATACTTTATAGGCATAGAGACGCTTTATGGCTTGGTGTATATCACACAGTTGCTGTACTTGAACGACTAAGTGCGTTAGGTTATGATAAAGCTGTCTGCGATAGAGTAGCTAAGTTTATGAGTGACATTAAGACAGACACTAAGAAAATGTTAAAGCAGTATATAGGTTAGGAATAGCGTAATTTAGAACGCTACTTCAAGTAATATTGAGGTAGCGTTTTTATTTGTTTTAACTGTCCTATATTTCAGATATATTGCCTAGAACAGGCCTTACCTAAATTGAACTATAACTAAGGTTGAGACCTAAGTGGTATTATTAAAAGCATAAAATAGAAAGGGGCATACTAGTTGAAAATAGACGACTTAAGAAACAGTATAGTATTACAAGAAGATATACCCGAACCACCGATTGCTGACCTACTTAACGCACAGTTAGGTATTAAGCTGTTATTACATCATATTAATAATGGCGGTGTAATAGGAGTTCATTTTGACGTCGATTTAGATGGTTTTGCTAGTGGTGTAGTAGCTTATCGTTCTTTAAAAGGATTGTTACCTACGGTACATATCACTACAAACAAAGAGCGNGAACACGGGGTTACGCCAGAGACTAAGGAGTTTGTGTGGGATAAAAGAATTTCCTTACTAATCATAGTAGATGCGGGTTCTGACTTAAATTATGACGTTGGTTGTGACGTACTTGTTTTAGACCATCACGACATACACGGTGAAACAGTTCGTAAGGTAAATGGACATCGGCAAGTAATTGTAAGCTGTAAGAATGTTGAAAACCCTGAACCGATGTCAGGTTGTGGGGTAGTTTACGAATTTTTCAGACGTCTGTATAAACAGATGGAAATTTCTAATGATACGAGTTTAGCTCAATGGGTTGGGGTATCCTTAATATCTGACGTTATAGATACTATGACCGAGCGTAATCAGTTTTATGTGCGTGAAGCATTTGAGGCCAATGTGAGAATTAACTCAGATTTAAGGCGAATTTGTGCTGATATAGACCCTTACTATCGAGGTATGTATAGAAGTTATGTAACCTATAAGCTTGCTCCTTATATAAATGGAATATCTCGTGCGGGTTTTTCTGAAACCTTAGCTTATGTCATATCAGATAATGAGACTCCAAAATTACCTGCGTGGGCGTTAGCCAAGCGAGATGAGATTTGTATAGAAGCTATAAAGAGAAGTAAGCGATTAGGAAATGTGGTATTCAGCAATATGTCCGGAATAGAAGACGCTTGGCGTTATTCAGGCTTAGCTGCGGCCAAGATAGCTAATGAGACCGGATTAGCTACTGTAGTATTTTCCNAAGAGGAAGATGGTTTAGTTAGGGGTAGTTTTCGTAAGGGATTTGGTACGGGTGAGTTTTTAGCTGAGGCTAAGAAATATTTAAACGCAAATGGACACAATCCGTCCTTTGGTTTTAGAAGTAGTACACCCGAGGGCATTAAGTCCTTTATTAAAGAATTATCTACATGGGAAAAGGGAGTACCTGTGGCACAGCTTACGTCTGAGGACATAGCCGGGGGTATAGATTTACAAGTAGTAGCTTTGTGGAATAACAGGGTACATTCTGCGGATGANCTTTATATAACAGTAAATCCTAATGAACTGACCTATGACCGNACTACNGGTAAAGTATCCCATTATAAGTGGAGAGCTTTTCAAGTTAGGTTATTATCCCCTGAATTTCCTCAACCACCTAGGTTATATGTAGAAAATCAGCGAGGAATTACTATTTATTTAAAGTAATTTTATTTGAATCAAGGTCATACCAACAGGCCTTGCCTAAGATATGATAAGTAACACACGTATTATATTAAGTTAAATAAAAGAGAGGAGAACTGATTTAAGATGGCAAAAAATCATTTCATAGCAAGCGACATAGGAACAAGTGAGACGAGGATAAGTGCGGACGGTACTATTACGCTAAGAGTACCTAACAACTGTGTGTTTCTTGATAGGCCGACAGCCGAGTCATTTGAAGCAGGAAACGGGACTTTGGGGTCACTTGAGGCAGTAATAGAAGGTTTAGAAGAACAACCTATAACAGTTTTATTTGGTGAGATGGCGGCTAGGTATTCAGCTAACAATCTGAGACCTTCTCCATTGGAAGCAAAGTACAAACAGAAAATCAATTTAGTATCTATTATTGTAGGAGCTGCACTTGCAAGGCTTGAAAAAGGCAATACACCAGCTGACTTGTTTTTAGCTTTACCCCCTGTGGAGGTAAATAAAGCTCGTGAGGCCTTAAAAACCAGCCTAGGTGGCGAGTATAGAGTAGTTTTCCCTAAGTTAAACAGAGCAGCCCGAGTTAAGTTTAATGAGATTTACTGTTATGAGGAGTCTCGTATGGCGGGTGAAGCTTTTATGGTACAGATTGCAGATGAGTATAAAGAAGGTACAGTTTTATCCGTAGATATCGGAGCGGGTACAACAGATTTAGCTTTATTCGTCAACGGAGTATTCCATGAGCGTTCAGCTAAGACTTATAAAGTAGGTGGAAATACTGCTCGTGAGTTCCTTATCGACGATATTGCAGCCGAATATGATTATGAATTACCCGTCGCTGAGGCAGAGTTAGTAATTTCAACAGGCCTTTTAAAGTTAGGTAATACTAAGGTGAAAGTTATAGATAATGTAAATGACGCTAAGAGACAGTTTGCAAATGCACTTAATGAGAGTATTCAGCAGTACTTCAGAGCAGTCGGTGTTCCTATTCAGACGGTAAACGCACTAGCTATTAGCGGTGGAGGTTCATTAGCCGGTGGTGGTGACGGAGCTCGTTCCGTGGCGTCTTATGTAGTTGACGCTTTAAAGACAGTATGTGCTGGAGTAGATACTATTGAATATAAGGGTGACGCCCGTTTAGTAAACCTTGATGGACTGTGCATAACAGCTAAGCAAGCGGGAGAAACTGAACCTGTTAGTAATACCAAAGACACAGCACCATCCGAGACGGGTGCGGCCGAGTAATAAGTAAAAGCCTACGCCACACTCTAAGTGTGGCGTAAATTTTTAAGCACACTATTGGTAGGTGGTAAAGATAATAACACATATATGGAGGTATAAAATATGCTTGTAGCGCTTTATTTGACCACGTTACCTGCCCCAAGGATACATGGAGTTAAGGATATAATTAGGGTAGTTGAATCTGAGTCATTGCGGATTTCTGTAGCTAAGGCCGATGTGCTTATAACTGATACTGCTTTTGACATGACTAACATACCTATTAAGCATTGTTGTGTACTTAAAGGTGGTGTAGGTAGTGAGGAGTTTGCACAGGAACACGGATTTGATTGTATTACACCAGCTCAATTACCGGCTTGGTTTAACAAGCGATTTGGGATAGACATAACTAGACGAGTACGACAGGCAACAGGCACAGCCACACCAACTAAGGCTGTTTCAGCCCCTGAGGTGTCGGATAGTGCTAAATATAAGGCTATGTATGAGGGATTGGTAACTGAACTAAGCAAGACAGATTTATATAAAAATATAGACCCTAAGGATGCAAAGACCTATGATATGTTGCTACAAGCAATACGGGGAACATTGCGTAAGGCGGATAGTGTTGCGGGAGAGATGACTCAGTTACAAACGAAGTTCAATCGTATGGAGGCTGAGTTACAGCAACTCTTATCTCAGCGTGAAACATCTGAGGAAGACATAAGCGCAGTTTTATCGGGGTTATCCCAAGCAGTTTCAGATTGTTACCCTGTCCTTAACACACTTGTCAAGATTACTGATAATCCTGACCTAGTTTTATTCAGTGGTGTTTCTGTACAGGCTAGGGCAGCTATAGGATTAGCTACTAAGTTTTCATCTGTAGTAGAAACAAAGGAATTACGAGCTGTAGGTAGTGTAATGCGTGAATTTGTGTCGTGTTTTGCGGGTATTACTGATGGTCTATTAAAACTAGGTTCCAATGCTGTACAAGAGTCTTCTGGGGCTCAAGTCGCTTCCCAATCTGCTGCCGTAGCTAAGGCTACTGCTGAACGAACAGTTAATCAGATGCAAGGGCAGTTAGAACAGGAACAACAAATAAGTGAAGGTTTACGTAAGCAATTAGCTCAATTAAACACCGCATATCAAGAACAGTTACAACGAGCTGCGGAGGCCGAGAACCAGTTACTTTTATCCGGAGGGGCTAGTGTTCCTGTATTACAGGAGCAGATAAAGACCTTACGGTTGGAATTACAAAGTAAGATGGAGACCATAGCTAGGATGGAGGAAGCTATGGATACAAACAACTCTGACGATAATCACGGTGTGCTTGCACCTGAGGTAGCTGCGGGTATTATCCGTCAGTTACGTACACAGGTAGCGTCACTCAAATTAGAGCGTGACCGAGCTACGTCTGAACTTATGAAGGCAAAGAAAGAAGCTATGAGAGAATCTGAGAGGGCCGAAACACTTTCCAATAGTGCGAAAAGCCTTAGTCAGGTTGCCCTTCGTGGTTCTCAGGTCTCTGCTCTACCTTTATTTAAGTATACAGCGAAGGCTTTAATAATACCTGTTTTCGGTAATGGAAGTACAGGAATCACAAGTGCGGCGGTATCTTTAGCTAAGACATTAGGAGTTAATTCCAGAACAGTTTTATTAGATTTTGACTTAGTATCTACGGATTTAGAGGGTAGATTTGGGATGCGAATCAATCCATTAGTTAAATTAGATAATATTGAGACTTCGGGAAAGAACTCTGCTATGGGTTTATTTATAGACAAGGGTAAAGATTTCTTTGCGTCACGTTTTGCAGAGCTTGTAGTTAGAATTGATTCTAATAAGTCAGGTATATTAGATTATTTGCCGGGATTCTATTCCAAGCCTGACTTATTTATGCTAACACAAGCAGATTATACTACGTTGTTAAATTATCTAGGAGCTAGGTATGACTATATAGTTATAGACGCAGGTAAAATAGGGTGTTCAGAGATAGGCGACCAGATACTTCGTAATTTCTGTTTATGTAGTTTCCGTACACTTGTAGTCACCGACGCTAGTGTAGAAAAGACCCGAGCTATGAGATTAAAGTTAAATGATGTATTTGGTATAGAGATACGAAAGTTTGCTGAGCATTGTGTTTGGTTGACTAATAGAGCGCTTAAGCGCGAAGATTTAACTAGATTTACTGCTCCGGCACAGTCAGTTACATTACCTGTATTGCCTGATATGGTAGGTATTCACGATTCGTTTCACATTACAGGTAGTACACAGAGGGAGTTTAACAAGGTTGTAAAAGCGTTAGCGGGGGTGTAAGAATGGCAAGTTTGGCAAAATTAATAGAATTATCTCCTGAAAAGCTTATAACTGTGGAAAGGCCGGCAACTAAAAAAAAGGAAGCCGTAACAGTACAAATGAGAGTTTTTGAAATGGTAGACACATTACAGGAGGCTTTTGAACAGCCCGAGATGGCTGAACTTATTAACATTACGGGAGAGAGAAAAGGACATCATCGAGCTGTTTTAAATAGGGCCGTAGCAAATTTTGAAGCTATGACTACCTATGAGTATCGAGTACATATGGAAGATGGAAAGACCCGTAGAGCATTTATTCGTGAACTTGATGAGCCACATGAGTATTTATTTTCGAGGACTAAGTTACATGCAGGTAGTAAATTATATAAGAGATACGCATTAGTCTTATGGATAGCGACAGGCTATTATGGATATGCAACGCTTGCGGGATATGATATTAAATACACCCGAGTAGGTCGTGATGTAGTGAGTAATGCTTTGGATATAGCCTTTGCGAATGAGAAAGAACTTTTAGATGCTATGGCTTGGTGGGAGAGTGCTGATAGGCGAAAAGATATCTTAGACGTATTAAAGATAGCTCAAAACCACTTAAAGACTATTAAATATAGAGATACGAAGAAAGACATACCTCAACCTTATATTGATTGGGAAACAGCAGCTAGTGCCGTTTTAGGTATGCGTATGGCTTCGGGAGATAGTACTAGAAGTGCTCGTAAAGTTCGGTTTGGTAAAGAGTTACGTCCTGATGAGAAAGCTCAATTTATTCGAGATTACATAGAAGCTGAGAAGCGTATGCAAGGAGTTGTAGACAGTAATTCCGTAAGAGAAGTTAAAGATTTATGTTTAAAGTTTGAGAAGTTATCGAAGCAGTATCCGTTGTTTGACACTGAAAAAACGCATGATATAATAGCTACTCTTAGGCGTTCAAATTTCACCCGAGTTACGGAGCGACAGCGTGCATACTTATTACGAGTCGTGCGTGATATAGAAGATTATAAAGAGGTTAAAGAGAAACGTAAAGTAGGAGAGGATTTATTTGATGTTGATAAATTCTTTGATTCTATTACGGGAGAGGATTAAGGTGTGCGGGAATGATTTTAATAATTGATTTACAGCATATTTATTATAGGTGTTGGTATACGAGAGATAAGCGGCCACCGTTAATAGCTACAAATGGTCGTAATGTATCTCATGTGAAAGCTACCTTTGAGGAATGTATAAAAATAATTAAAGATTACGAGTTTCATTATGACGCAGACACAGCGGCTGTGTGTATATGTTTAGATAGTAATTTTGATAAGTTAGTTAAAAAGGAGAGGCATCCTGAGTATAAGGCTAATCGTCAGGGTAGATTAGACGACACCAATAAAGCTGAGATATTATATGTGGCTGAGGCTTTGGGTAGGTTAGGAGCAACCGTTTATGGTAGACCGGGGTATGAGGCCGACGACTTAGTATACACTATTGTCAAGGACAATCCGTCCCGAGACAAGGCTATTTATACGAGTGACGCAGACTTATTGATGCATGTTAATGAAACAACTGATGTTTGGTTACGGCGTGCTCCTGAGTATGTTCGTGTGAAAGCACGTCGATACGCAAGTCAAGTAAGTTTTATTAGTAAGAAGCGTAAAGAGGCTCTTTATAACGATATGGTGTTGTATAAGAGTAGTGTTGGTGATAGTTCTGACAATATAAAAGGAATTTTAAGATTTGGTGATAAAGCTTATGACAAGGTACTTTCGTCTATAATAGCCGCTAATCCTGACCTAACTGTACCGCCTGACTATGACGGTACGGTAGAATTTGCTAAGGCCTATATGGGATTTACTGATGAACAGATGGTACAGTTTATCCATGCACTTAATATGGTTTACCCGTATTATTGTGAGGGGTTAGAAATGCCTGTTCAAGTATCTTTAAAGCCGTTTTTAGCTAAATCTACAAAGTAAGGAGTGAAATAAGATGTTTGACAACACAGATTATCTTGATGCTTATAATGAACAAGCTGAGGGTTTATATCAACAAGGTGGAATTGATTACAGTTCCCCTCCTGATTTCAACTATAAGCGTTTAATGGGTTTAGGTTTTTCCAAGGTTGAGATAGATACTTGTCAAAGGTTATTTAATCAAGGTGCGAAGTTTACTGTATCCTTTTTACAGCAGTATTGTAATTATGATTATGATACAGCGAAGAAGTTGAAATATTTATATGATATCGCACAGGGAAAGATAGATATAGAAACGGACGACGAGTTGTGTAAGCATCTTAAAAAGATTTTTGGCAGTAGGCGTAAAGTAACTATAGCAGATTTACCTCCTTCTAATATAACTGAGGTACCTAAATTATGTTTAATTGCTGAGGTAACCGACCCTTTGTTTTATTGTTATAACAGTGGGTTGTACGATATAAAGGAGCGTTTTTATCGGGTGGTTCAGGCCACTCCTACTAAGACCGTTATTAGGACACAGCGTAAGCCTGAGATAAAGTTTAGAGGAGCTAAAGAAACTGACGGTGTAGCTAAGATATTAACTGATACACCTAATCCTGATGGCAGTATAGATGTTCAGTTTGAACCTCAATATACCCGTTTATGTAATCGCTATATTATATTAGTGTCTACAAAGCGTCCAGAGTTCCATTTAGGCTGTTATGAAATAATAGTGGTAGATGGTAGCAAAGTTTATGTTTTCGGTCGTATATTGCCTGCTAAGTGGGATTTAAAGTACAAAGCAGCACAGGAGCGTGTATTAGATTGTGGTATATTTCCTACGGAACTAAATCAACGTATAACTAAGGCAGCACAGATGGTGCATACACGCTTAGCTGGTGTAAAAGCTAATGTTTTAGAGGCTACAAGTGTATTTGAGTTAATGCATGACCCTAACGCTGAGTTTGGGGAAGGTGATGATGCTGACGCCGAAGTATTATTACCTGATGACATAGATATATAGAAAGGGGCGGGATTATCTTTGTTCCATATTGATTCTACAACACATAAACCTAATCATGCAGTGGCTTTGGAGTACGCAAAAAAGTGGTGTACCCGTGGTTTTAGATTTGATAGGGCATCTTGGAGTGATATTACTGAAACTGCGTCTGAAAGTCGAGCGAAATTATTAAAGTACGGACTAAAAAACCCAGATAGACCTAAGGAAGTGGAGTGGTTTTTGCGTAGTTTTAATAGCCTAGAGATAGCCGCTTTAATGTATGATTTAAAGAAAGGTGGTTGGGATTTAACTGTAGATACTTTCTGTGAAGTTGCGGGGAGATTTACAGGTATTCCAGAGATACAGACCTTATATGAGTATAAACAGGCTATGGGTACAGCTCGTTCATTTAAAACTCTTGAACGCCATTTAAAGGGCGGAGATATAGTACATCCTAAGGCCAAAGTAACGACTACAAATAGAATTATGTTTGTAGAGCCTTTTTTATCGGGGTTACCTAAGAGATGTAAGCCATTTGTGCCTATTAATGACGACAGTATACTAGTATCTGTAGATGTTAAGGCCCAAGAGCCGAACATTATTGTGAATTGGTTCGGAAGTCCGAATTTAAGAGAGGTTGCGGCTACTGAGACAGATATTTATACAGGAGTAGCCAAGGCTGCTTTATTACCACGGGTTTCTCTCATAGAGGGTACAGGAAAGTCTATAACGCCTGTACATAAAGGAGTGTCTTGGATATGGGGAACAGGTGACTCCCTATTATATTTAGAGAATGTACACCAATCTTTCTTATTAGATAATCCACGAACAGTTACGGGAGTGTTTGAGTCCGGGAAACGCCGACATTTGCCTGTTAAATGGGGTGAGCGTACAAAAGGTGAAGCTGTGGGGGTATTAGACGTTACAGAGGATATAAGTGACTTAACTTTTACGCTTACTAACGAGGCCCGTGAGGAAGTCAAAGACGTGTGGAACTTGTTGGCATATGGCGGTTCATTAGCGTCAGCAAAGGCCTTATGTAGTGAGATAGATGGGAGCGTTTTAGTAGACCATATAAAGACTGAGTTGCGTTTATCCCGTAAGATAGATGAGGATGAAGCACACCAGACGTACTTTGGCACAAGTCTTGTATCTGATAAAAAGGTAGGCTACCGGTCTGTGCGAAATCGAATCATACAGGGTACAGGTGCGGATTTAATGGCTTTACTAATTGAAAGGTTTTATTCGGAAAAAAGGCCTGAGGGCGTTGATATATATTTAACTAGATATGATGAACTTGTCATAGAAATTCCTATGAGTTTCTTTGACATTAACGGAGGTAAGGGTGTAATCGACTTTTTAACGGATATATTTGAGCATCAAGTAGATGACTTCACACCCTTTAAAGTATCCGTAAACTTATTTTAAGTGCGCTATTAATGAAAGGTGGTTTTATACGAATGGACGAATTAAGAGAACAAATACTCTCGTACTTAGAGGAATTACATGGCACAGGTCTTTCAGATGAACGCTACCAACTCTATACAGATATGGTCTATCAGTGTGAAACTGCTGATAAGTTAATAGAGTTAGCGTCTTTGGAGATGCAACTAGAAGCACATGAGTTTTTTATGCAGCTTATGGACCAAGCTCCTGACCTAGAGAGTTCTGACGACTATTCTTCTCAGGAGGACTTAGCTGTAGCCAACTTTGAAGGTTTCGGAGATGAAGATGACGGCTTTGGTGAAGAACTCGAGGAAGACGAGAGTGTTTTAGCTATGCAGAGGGCTTTATTGGGTGGTGACGAGGAAGAAGATATAACTGACCCTAGTTATTACGACATAGACGCTTTATTAGCTAAGGGTGGTAGTGTAACAACGGAGATAACTATAGGGCCGGCGGTAAAATATGATGACGCCTTAGCAGATTTACTTTCGCAATACCCACAGGAGGATAGTGACGAAAACAGTGACATAGACCAAGAGGAGTATGATGAGATAGTATTTGACGAAGCACCTGTGTTTAGTATGCCACCGGCACAGATTCAATTTGAACAGCCTACTGAGAATAGTCAAGTGAATAAGCCTGTGGATTTTGGACAGCCGTCCGGTTTCGGTCAGCCTTTTGGTAAGCCGTCAGGATTTGGTAAGCCGTCAGGATTTGGTCAATCTACAGGATTTGGTCAATCTACAGGATTTGGACAGCCGTCAGGTAAGATACCTCCTTTACCTCAGGGTTTTGGTACATTTGATAGTTCTAAAAAGCCTAAACAACAACCTAAGACAGCACTTAATGTGTTTGCTGATTTTGCAAGAAGAAAGCCACCTACCAGTAGTTAATACTTTAAACTAACGCTGCGTGTTTTATCAGCGGCGTTGTTTTTATGTGAGTGATAGAAAGGAAGGTAAAGCATATGGATTTTCAAAATAATAGTGGGTTTAATTTTCCACAACAGCCACAGCAGAATACAAGTCAGCAATCTGTTGGACAGTTCGGGCAGTCAGCTAATCAGCAGGCTTTTGGACAGTTTGAGCAGCAAGCTTTTCCCCAAGCTGATATGCCTGTAGCTCCGGGTTTTAACCAAGTATCGCAAGAAATTCAACAAGGTTATAGTCAGCCATTGGATATGGGTGTTTCTCAACCTATGGCACCTAGTAGTTGGGGGCAACCAACAGATAATAATTCAGACCAATTTGGTGGTGATTCGTTTGGCATTGATTCTGCGGGTGTGACGAACCCATTTGGAGCTACGCAAGGTTTGATGCAAGAGGANGAGTACGAGGAAGGTCAGAAATGGTGGCAGAAAGGTGCTCGTGTAATTCTGTTAGGCGGGATGGGAATCTTTTTATTNGTTATTGTTATCTTTATTATAGCTACTAATGTGAATAAACGTAAAGCNACAAATACTGATAAAGTACCAACTACCCAGACGTCTGAGGTAGATACCAAGCCCGTAGAACAGTTGCCTAAGGAACACCCAGTTACTGATGTTCAACAACCTGTGGAACATATACCTGAGGAGCAGTTGAATGTAGAGCCACAACCTCAATCTCCTGTGCAAGATACCACAGTAAATGGTTGGCAGCTTATTGGAAATACAGACGATTTTACCTTTGTGGGTACTAAAGCAGCTGAGTTTATAGTTCAGTCGAAGGGTACATTGTATTATCGGCAGAAGAATGAGGGTATGCAGGTAAGAAATGTGGCTACGGGTACGATAGTAGGTTATGACGGATTATATGAAGTTGATATTCCTAGGTCAGCCGTTTTATATGGTGAAGTCATTAAAGGATACAGATTTAATATAAAGTTTGATGTGTACACGTCGGCCGATGGCAATATAGTATTCCTCGAGAATTTACGCCCAGACAAGTGATTCTACTCTAGCCAACTTAATTGGAGATAAATCAGAGTTAGGCCTGTACGTGTTTAAAAATATTTAATACAAAACAAAGGTGGTGTCGTAATGAGCAACAGCGGATTAGAATTGGGTAGGTTTCTGCAAGTTACCGGTGCTTTTGGATGGGGTGAGAATGGTAGTTTAGTTGTAAATGAGGCTTTGAAAAAAGAGGGGCGAAGACTCAACGGTTCAGTATCTAAAATAGTTGGGTTTACCATATATAATTGTGCGGCAGAGAAAGAGAACTCTCTGGTTCCATTAGTCTTTGAGATACCTATAAGACGTTGGAAACAAAATGAAGCTAATCCAGCTATATATGACGAAGTTCCTCAAATACTAAAATTAAAGCCGGGAGATTCAGCTATTATAGAGGCTAATGATTTCATAGCTTATATTTTAAACAATCGAGCTACCCACGGTAGAACCCTTGAAAACGGGGTTATTAAAAGGTCATCTCGAGGCGGTAAGAGCATGCCTAATCTTGAAAAATTAGCTCATTATACGCCTGACGAAGCGGAATTTTTTTGTTTTTCCTTTTCACCTAACTGTGTGCCGAAGCGTCGTTTACATGACCCTGAGGTTAAGAAAAACATAGGTCGAAAAGTTGACGGTGTGTGGAAAGTGAAGGATGAGTATAAAGAATACTTTGGTTTTCTTGAGGTAACAAAACCCAATTCACGTAAAGTGCGTAAATTGGTGCAACAGCAGATAGCTGAGAAAATCAGAGCTCGTTATCAATTAAATTCGAGTTAATCTTTATTCGTATTACACGAACTATATTACAAGTAAGGGAGGGGTGTTAGCGTGTTACAAAGTTTAGTTCCGAAATTAGCTCAATTAGACCCAAGGTTATTAATAGTCTTGGCGGTTATAGCAGTTATATTCTTTATAGTTAGTTTAGTAAAAAAGGCCGTTAAGGCGGGAATAGTCTTACTTATTGTGGCTTTGCTATTTGGCGGTGGAGTACCTATGGTTAATAAGATACGAGAGAATTATGGTATTAGCTATAACAAGCAGACGGATACTTTGGAACTTAAGATGTCGGGTAAATCTTTTAGTTTACCTATTGAGGAAATAAAAAACGCTAAGAATTACTCAATTAAGTTAGATAGAGGTGGGACCACTACGAAAGTGAGTTTATATTACGAACGAAGTGACGGAACTGCAGTATCCGAGCGTGGTGATAATGCCATAGCTATACCGAACTTTATGGTAGACACAGTATTAAAGTATTTAGATAAGAATGACCTAGAATATACATTAGAGACACCGGTCATATCGTAAGTAAGCTAGGCTTTTATTGGTTTAAGGGAGGGTTAAATGTATGTCACAACAAGTTTCTTTGTATAGGAAATATCGTCCTCGGACATTTGCGGATTATAAGGGAGATTTTATACATGCAGCAGTAAAGAGATTTTCAGACCCTAGTAAGCGACCTCAGGTTGTGCTTTTACACGGGGTTCATGGCTGTGGTAAGACTACAGCTGCTAGAATTTTTGCAGGTTATTATTTATGTGAGACTCCGTTAGACGACGGTATGCCCTGTGGTAAATGTGGCGGGTGTATGCAAATCTTGGACCTCATAGAAACAGGTGAGGACGATTCAGCTAACGAGAGCATACAGGAGATAAACGGTTCTGTAGTTAATAAGGTAGAGGATATAAGGCGTATTATGAGTGAGAGTATGTCTACTTTACCTACTTTTTCAAAGTACAAGGTGTTTATCATTGACGAGTGTCATAGGATTACGCCAGAAGCTCAAAATGCGTTACTGAAAATTCTGGAAGATATACCGTCTTATTTAATTATCATTTTTGCTACTACGGAACCCGAAAAGCTTTTACCTACTATTCGTTCTCGCTGTCAGTTAGAAGTGGAAGTGCGTAAGCAAACTGTTAAAGGAATGACAGATATACTTATGAAAATCGCTAAGGCAGAGGGTTATACAGTTGGAATGGAGGCCTTAAAGTTAATAGCTAGAAAAGGAGGCCGAATACCGAGAGATTGTATTAATTTGCTTGAAGATATAGCCAACACCTATGACGGACAGATAACCTCAGCTAATGTATTGGAGAGAGTAGGCGAAGTAGATACAGAGATTTATTTTAAATTTATTAAGGCAGCACATACAGGACTAGTTGATGTAATGACATTTATCAGTGAGTTTTCTGAGGGTGATACAAGTTATCAGAAGTTTATATCAGGACTATCCCGATTTGTGTTGGAGGCTGTTTATGCACGATTTGCTATACTTTCGGAGATGGATGCGAAATATAAGAAAACTTTGAATGAATTATTTAAAATGTACAAAGTTGACGAGTTTCATATACTTCTTAAACTTGTGGACGAAGCGGCACATAGGTCTAATTTAGACATAGGTTCTACGGACTTAGCTTTATCCGTCCTAGCGCTTAGAATAGGTGATATTGTTAAGGTACAGGAGGCCGTTTCAGGGGATTCAGTACAAACACAAGCAACGAAAGAGAATAGTGAGGGAGCTAAGAAATTTGTTGAGCGAGAGACAGCACAGCGATTTGAGAAGAAGACGGATTCTCCGTCAAATCTAACTGATTTAGACGAGTTTATGGCGGGATTGGGTGCTGTGCGTTATGATACGTAATCTGATTAAACAAAATAAAGGAGGTATACGAAAATGAAACAGAAGCATAAAGTGATAGGTATAGCTTTATTAACTCTTTGTTTAGTAAGTTCAATGTTTAGAGCTGTTCCCGTGTTTGCGGGTGAGGCTCCGGGACTATCAGACGTGATAAATGGACAGACACAAGCAACGCCTGAGCAGGCAGAACCTACTACAACGACAACAACTGCGCCTACTACTTCAACTTCAACTGTGGTTGAAGATTATATTGATGATGAAGAAGATTATGAGGACGACACCGATAGTTATAGTGGTGGTCTTGTAGATGTAGGTGGTCTATCTAGTGAAGAACTAATTGGATATACAACTATATCACAAAATCCTGAGGCTCAAAATACGGTACAAAGTACATTAGGTCAAATAATGGGTTGGGTTGTACCTATTTTAGTAGGTTGTATCTTTGCCTTTTTAACTGGTCGTATTCTGTTAGATATTTTATACATTGTAGCGCCTTTTATTCGTCATAAACTAGCTCCCGGAGTTCAAGGCGACCAAATGGCTGAGAACCAAATGGGTGGCGGTATGGCTGGCGGTATGGCTGGTGGAATGGCTGGTGGAATGGCCGGAGGTATGGCTGGTGGAATGGCCGGAGGTATGGCCGGAGGTATGCACGGTGGCTATGACGTTAGACGTGGTGGTCGAGGTATGCAACAAGGTATGCAGCAGGGTATGGCACCACAGGGCATACAGTGGGTATCTGAAACAGCTATAGCAGCTGTAATGGCAGGGAATCAAATCGGGCCGAATGGCAAGCCTAACAATCCTTTTATATACTATCTAAAGTCAATGGCAGTTCCTTTAGTACTTGTACCTATAATGCTTGTATTACTACTTAGCGGTGTCTTCACTAAGGTAGGTTTTTATCTTGGAGACCTTATCGCTGGAGCTATAAACAGTAAGCTAGGCTAAGAAAGAGAGGTGAAAGAAGATGCCTCAATTTACGAGAGCTATGAAAGCTCGAAGTCGTGGTGAGCGTGTACGTGCTGAACGCCGTAGGGCCGAAAGTAAAGATGTCAGTAAGACTGTGGACTTCCGTACAGGTATAGTAGCGTCACTTAAAGACATCCGTTGTTTATTGGAGCAAGAAGGTGTTAAATCCGTAATTATAGATATAGACGAGGCACATTTACCACTGTTTAACGAAGCTCTTTATTCGCATGAACTTGCGGGATACGATATACAACAAGACCTACACAAAGCCAATCGTTTTAGGATAGCAGACAAAGTATTGTTTTAATTTTTTACTTAAAGGGAGAGGGCCGAGAGGCACTTTAGTGTAAAGGCAGGTGAGATAAGCGTGACAGGTAAAACACATAGAGCATTTTCAGTTACATTTGCAATAGGAGGAGCTGTTGCGCTTACCCATTATAATATATCCGATGTGAATCCTTTGATTTCAGCTCCCGTTTTGTTAATGTCAGCAAGGTATGGAGCATTAATGCCTGACGTAGACCATCATTGGAATAGTGTAGCTGAGAAAACTTTACCTAATCGAATTATCAATTTATTTATACATCTTACAGGAGGTAAGCATAGGTCGTGGCAAACCCACAGTTGGGATATCTACTTCTTATTATTGGCTATTGTTTTTTACTTCCCTAGGGAGGTGTTAGAACCCTTAGGGGTGTCTACTGTAAGTGTTCTATATATGCTGATATATGGGATAATGTTAGGTTGGGGGAGTCATTTATTTGCAGATATGCTGACCCCACAAGGTGTACGGCTTGTATGTTGGAGTAAGTTTAAGGTCAGACTGGTACCTAAATGGGCCATGTTTGCTACCAATTCACGGTGGGAGGATAAGTGTTATTCATTCATACGAGTAGTAAACACTTTATCAGGTTTGATGTATGTGGGTTGGTGTTTCTATACCTTGGGTATAGTGACATGGTTTATACAAAAAATCCATATGTTCTCTGAGTTATTTTAGGACTCAGTTAAGAAAGGAGCAATCATTATGAAAATAAAATCAAAGAAAGGTATAACCTGTTTCATTGCAATGTTACTTGTGCTTATGTTTAGTTCAACTACGGTATTTGCGTCAGGTAATATAACTACTGCTTCATATTGGGATGATATAGCTACACAGATAGTTAATCGAAGCGGAGGAGTTGCAGACGCAGATGACCTAGCGGCTAAGTTATCGTTAGTATCAGGCAAGAGTCAGTATAATGACAATGGTTCGAAGTATACTACCGTGATTATAGCTGCGGGGCCGACCGGACCTTATTATGTGGCCGGGGCACAGCTACAGACTGCACCGGATACTACGAGGTATAATGCTGTAACGTTATCGAATTTCACAAGTAATACAGGTGTAGCGATAACAGACGTCACAGTATTTTACTATAAGACAGCGGACGTGGCAGCACTAAATAAAATCAACGCAAACATTTCATCAGGTTTATTAAGTCAGTCAGGTGTTACGCCTGACACAGGTTCAGCTTTAAACCTTTTATCTGGGGTTATGCCCATGGTCAATATGATATTAGGCTTGATAGTAGTCGTAATATCTGTTGGAATGACCGTATTCTCAGCATTTGATATAATTTATTTAGCGTTTCCTGCTTTTAGGGGTAAGATTGACACTCAAGTTGAAGGTCAAGGTAAAGGTACAAAGCAGAATAAGGACGGTTCTGTATCTTCTAAATGGGTTACAGACGATGCTCGATTAGCTATGACGGATGCAAATAATGCTAATACACAGCCATGGGGCTTATATTTTAAGCGTAGAATATTAGCGTATATTTTCCTAGCAATAATTTTATTCATACTACTTACAGGAAATATCTTCGCTATAACTACATTAGTGACTGACGCACTACAAGGTCTATTCAGTTCCCTAGGTATTGGCTAAAAAGAACAATAAATATATGATTTACTTCTCAGGGCGACTTTAAATGTCGTCCTGATTTAGTTATAGGCCGACTTGTCATTAGGCCTTATATAGAGAAAGTATAAAACAGCTAAGGTGGTGTTGGTATGACATTAGATAGTTTGATAAATGATATGGTAAATGCAGCTGCCGATTACCCGGGAATAGACTTAATTATGTATAGAACAGCGGTAACTAATACCGTTAATATTGTCAGTACCTTTGTAGGTATTGCTGCGGTGACCCTTACTATTGGGTTACCTATTATACTAGCTTTAGAGTTGATGTTTTTAAATTACCCTCCATTAACAGCATTTTTAGTGGATAGAGAGAATCGACATATGGAGGCGGGAGTTGAGAAGAAGCATCGTAATTGGGGTTTGTTTTTAAATGACGCTAGAAAAGCTTTACGGATGCAAGCTGAGGAAGGTATTAATGTTAATATGTGCTATTTAAAAGTTAAGTGGGTGACACTTTTCTGTGTAGGTACTTCAGTAACGCTATTATTTTCAGGACAAGATACAATAGTTCGATTAGTTACTAAACTCATAGGACCTATTTTAGTTCGTTTAGCGTCGATTTAAAGGGGGTTGCGTATATGAAAAAATTGAAACGAATTTTTATGTCGTCTATAATCCTAGGATTTGTGCTTTTATCTGCTACAGGTTGTGGTCAGAAGGTAGACCATACTATGATAAATAAAGCATTTGCTAATTCGGCTATAATGGTTGATATAAACATACGGTTGCAAGAGCAAGGTGCTTTAATTGATGAGATGCGTCGTTTAGGTATTATAACGGATATGATGGCCTACAACATGGAGGAACGCTTAAATACCTTGAATAAAGGTATAGCTACGCTATCCAATGAGGTACCTAAGGAGATTCGAACAACAACCACTACTACAACTAATACTTCGACTAGTTATACTCCGCAGATTGTGCATGATGATGGGACAACGACAGACGGTTCGGCAAATACCACCGTGGATACCAGAAGTGAAGTAGTAGAGTATATTGAGATAGGTTCCCACTATCACGAGGTAGTAGCCTCAGTGTTGCGTAGCTTGACTATGTTGGGGGAAAATTTACCTATTACTGATTCTATACCACCGGGAGAGGAGTTGGCAGATGTAGACGAAGCAAAGGCCTTTGTACAAGCTTATGGGTCACCACTTGATGCTTACTCTGGGTATAATACGGCTGCAATTATAAATAGTAGTTCTACCTCTTATGCAAATATAGCGGGATTTATCGACGGTAATGATAATATACCTCTTAACCCCTTTGGATACAACATAAATGGGCAAGAGGACGCAACTTTAATTGAGTCAGTGGTTGCGCATATAAATGGTCTTAAAGATATCGAAGTGTTTTATGTAAACCCGGCTAAGGTAACGGATACCACAGCTATACAAGGTCTTAAGAAAGCTATAGATGAGGCGAAATCAGGTCAAATGTCAGCTGAGAATTTAGCTAGTGACTACTTTACGTCTACAGGACAGTTAATTACCTTTGTTGAAGAAGAAATAGATGTTAATGACGCATATAAAGTTGAAACAAAGAAGGTTGTGGAACGTTTAGCCGACGGTACNTCACACCATTCGGCTAGTTATAATATTAAGCTACTGCAAGGTGACGTATTACTCAATGCTTTTCGTCAAGAACAGATAACAGGTGATTTATCTTCGGGTGTTTTAATAGGAAATAGGTTCTTTATCACTCGTTATCCAGTAGCCGTATTTAGAGGGTTCCAGCGAGATGCACTTACTGACACGAATTACCTACCTATATTCACGCATCCTCATTTTTCTGAGTATTACTCCCCTGATATAGGTACTTTACGAGGTTCTGCTTTTAGTGGTACTGATTCATCTTACACAGAACTAATGTTAGCAGGTGATGTAGGTACAGCAGAGTCTAAGAGTGCGTATATAGATTTATACACTGGGGATATGTACTACGACGGCGAGCCTATGGGTAAGTCCCATATTTTTATGAGTGTGGGGTCAGCTGATATAGAATCGGCGTTTGTTGTAAAACCGGCCTCTAATGTGTTTACCGTAGACGGTAATCCAGTTTGTATAACAACGGTGGACCAGACACAGGCACAAATAGATGGGCTGACAGTTACTCGTCAACCCTTTATTCCCACGGAAACTATTCAAATCGGTACTCAAAATAGTGTTAGACTACAAGGAAGTGAGTTGCCCGTGGTGTTTTTGACCGAATACCTTGAGCTACTGTACTCGCCGAATACTGTGGGGTCGGATGCGTTTACTGCATATGGGCGGAAAGTGAAGTTAGATGAGAACATCATTTTAGGGACAGACCCTATAACAGCAAGTACCGGTAACATAGCCTATATAGTTGGTGAGGGTGCTCGAATAAGTGAGTGGCGCACAGCTAAAAATTCATTTATTGGCTTAGACCTGACTGACTTCATGGATATAGACGGTATTTACGAGAGTGATTTCTCGTTAAAAAGTAAGATATCCGACGGTGAACCTAATGAAGTATCCGCTGTGGTGCGTTATATACCTGCGGGCACCACGAATTTTGAACTCGGAGGTATAGTGCGGTCAGGTGACGCTGCGGCTGAACGAAGTGACATCTTACCACAAATAGCTGCGGGTAGAGGTTTGGAGTGTGTGATGATGTTTGGCTCTACGGGCCTAAATGCAGCTGACAGTAGTGCGACACCTAAGATACCTTTATTTGGGGTTACGCTGTATGGTAGCTTATATGACCGAGGNTTGTTTTCGCANTGGATTAATGTTTCGGGTAATGCNCCTTTAATTAAGTGGGGTCAAAACGCAGCGGAGCTGGGCTATAAAAGTTATACTATTAGTGGTGCGGTACTTACAGAAAACCTTAAAGGTAATTATGCGTTCGAGTTAAACGAGGAAGGTTTATTGCATATAGACTTAAATACTGTTGTTCAAATCAATAAGGAAACGGTTGAGGCCCGTAAAGGTGGAGGAATAGTTCTCTTACGTACGGTACTGCTTATACTAGGTTTCATTTTAGTGGCGTATGTCAGTGTTTTATTGGCGGCGTGGTCTCTTGATGTAAACTTAGACTTAGGTTTCAATCTGCTCGAAAAGGTAAGTTTCGGACATTTTGTTGCGGTCAGGTCCTTGGACGAGATGCCTGACCCAGACCCTGAAAGCACTACAACGTATGTAGATTTTCGAACTTTGATACTTCGTGCGATAGCCTTTGCATCTGTGGGGGTAATTTTAATAACTATTGACCCAATAAATTTAATAATCAAGTTATTAATGAGCCTGAAATTTATTATAGGGTTTTTGGGTGAAAAGATTTTCGGTATATCATTATAGAAAGGGAGGTATACGTTATATGCGTGTAGCTGTACGTAGAAAAATCAAGCAAGCTATTGCGTTAGGACTACTACTAGTTTTATTGGTTCCTAGCTTAATAGTGTCGGCTTCGTCTAGTCGTTATGCTCAAAGTGGTACATTTAATGCGTCAGGTTCGCCTATGTTAAATCCTAATTTTACTACGGACCAGTGGAATAAATGGGAGATGGTAGCGTGGGGTGTATTTTTATCGAACTTTGTTGTACCTATGGCAGATACATATGAGACAGCTTTCAGTACATCCTCTACTGAGGGTTCACGAGGTTCAGGGTTTAAAGCACTTAATTTCTCACAAGCCGCTGACCCGGGAGCTAGTGGTATATTGCAAAATTTCACTCAGTTTGCGATAGATGAGGCAATGAATAACTTAAAAGATTTAGAAGTAACTTACTATTATATTGACCAAGCTGGTAATCTAATCGAACCTATGACTCCGGGTGACTTAAGCACACCTGCGATTGTAGTGGCGGATGATAGTCCAACTAATCCGACGACGAATAACATACAGCCACTTGCGACAAGTCCAGCTAATTTTACCTCATTACTACCTGTGAATTTATCTGATATAGATACGTCTATGCGACATACAGTAGTAGATAATAATGTTAGTGCGTGGATTGCGGGAACCAAGTTTGGTTCTAATTCTTTTGATGACGTATTTGGAGTTAATGGTGTAGTGTATCGTCCGTGGGGTATCTTAAGTCTTTCGGATGGCATTAACTATTGGCCTAATTTAATAGCTATCCCTCCGGCAGCCGGAAGTTCAGCTAATAGTCCACATAATACTATTTTAACTTTGGATACCCCGTCTCTACAGATGAACACCAATCAATTTCCAAAGCAATATGCTGTCTCGGGTACATCTAATCCATCAGTTAAAGAAATAGCTGTAGCTAAGTTGCCTATTATATGGTTAAAAGGTGCTGACGGAAAATATGTTCGAATTTGGGATATGTTAGACCCGTGGGATTATCAGGTTTTAATCACAATGTTGGCGAAAGAAATAAACTCTGACTCTGAGTTCGACTCAGCGTTGGGCACTACATCTGTATGGGAAGTTGTAGCTGAGAATATTGATAAAGCGTTTGAGGATAAATCTGCTTTAAAGCTTGATTGTTTTGGTAATATAGTGACATTAGTGGGCGGTAAGCCNTTGGTAGTAATCCCTGCNGCATATAATAAACATATTACTACGAAACCTATGGTGAACTTGGTGAACTCTCTGTTTTTAACTGGGCCTACGTCAGGAGTTTCAGGGCAAACGCTACTAGATAAGGGTAAAATGCCCGTAAAGAGCTTTTGGTGGCGTATGTCTAATGAGAATGAAACTACAAAGGATAATGAGAGTAATTTTGGGCCGGGTATGCCTGCCTTTGGATGGAAAGGCGCGACTATGCCGACTAATGCTGTTGCTTTGTATTATGATAGTGATACCTTAGCTTATAAGACCTATCAAGACCGAGTTANAGACTCTGCGNGTGTAGACNCTTTTTATCTGCGNCCTTTGACTTATGAGGGTTTTTCGTTCTTTCCGCATATGGCAGCTATCTTAGGTGTGTTAGATTTAGATATAGCAGCGGGAGGTAATAAGCAATATACCCGAACTATATTAACGGATGTAGCNAATAGTACTAAGGTAACAAAAACAGANNTAATAGTACCNAAACTAACCCTAACGGGAATATCTAAAGTTGCGGGGTTAGGAAAAAAGTCCTCTGAGAAGATNTTAAGTTCGCAAGCTGACAAACACAAGGGTGTGAAGTCGCTAATGATAGCTTTAACCTTTCAGGAGGGTATTACGGGACTATTACCAGCGTCGTACAATGAGATTGAGACAGAATATGTACAAAAGATTATTTGGCAAGAGTCACAAACAAATGTATTAGGTAATCCTGTGGTCGTTCCTGTTGCTATGCAAGCGGGTACTAATGCTAGTGGAAAAATGTTGTGGTCTGGTTTAGCACGTGATTTTATATCTTATTACGGTACTGAGTATTACCCGACCCACAAAAGAGACGAATTGCATCGATTATCTAAAGTTGGTGAAAACGCCAATGACCCATCACGTATGCTTCTGGTTGGGGGTACCGATGTCTTTGAGGCGTACACGTCTAAATTAATGTATGACGAGGATACAAAACCGTCTTTAGCTATAATATCACATTCTAAGACAGCGAAAATGGCTCCTTATATAGATACACCTGCGCTAGCGGGGCATGCATATTTAATTAATACAAATTGGGGAGATTGGCTAAAAACAACAGGTTTTATTTGGAGAGCAAACGATTATATTAGGGGAGGCACCGTAGATACCTCGTGGTGGGCTGAGGCAACCGGTAGTTTATTACAAATCTCTTTTGCTAGTATGACACAGCGTTGGGTAAAGGCGTATCCTACTAATCGGGTACTAACAAGTGTTGCGTCCTATTTAGGTATGCGTGGAGATTCTGAGTTTGCTGCGGCAGCGGCCCCTTATGTATACTTATCTTATTTAGATATCTATGGAGTCGGTAGCGCTGATGGTAAAAGTGGTGTTAATGTAACTACATTAAATAAAAACCCGACTAAATTTAATGAGAATATTTACGACGCTAAGAGTAGTCCGTTATTCACATTTGAGCCAACATCGGGTATAAATCAGATATCTGATGCAGATAAGGCCAGAGAAGTGACTAATTACGCATATGAATTACTCTCACCTCTAAAAGGCCGTGAATATAAGCGACAGTTGCTGTCTAACATTGTAGGTAATTTATTATATGACCAGTACACTAAGTCTGTGTACGGAGGTTCGTTGGAGTATCGCTCAGGTGGTGTACAGCAAGTAGTTACACGCTCTCAGACAGGCTTTTTACGTTTCCCTTCATTAGAAGACAATGTGTTTACGAGATGGTTTTATGAAGATTATGCTACCGTGGCACTAGTTTTATTAGCACTAGGTATGGTTNTGATAATAGTTTTAGGGGTATTTAGAGGACGAAAATTCTCTTGGTTTATAATATCTACAGTCTTACTAGTTACTAGTGTTGTAGTTATACCATTTGTAAATGATATAGCAGCGACTTCTATGGATGGGTTAGTATCCAAGATAATGAAAGATAAGACTACATTGTGGAGTATGACAGAGATGATAGCTAATTCAAATATGGAGACCGATTTCATAAGCAGTGGTTTAACAGCTGAGGAAGCGGATATGGCTGCATCTATAACTAAGAGTATGTCTATAGCGTATACCGATAGGTCTTTAATGCTTAAGCAAGACATATCTCATAAAGTAGTTTCCTTAGGTAATTTCGAGGCATTTCAACAGTTTGCCAGTACACGGTGGATGTTACCGTCTATTCTAAGACAATTTACTGCGGATGACGGAAGTGCTAGTTATTTATACATTCCTTTACAGGACGTTGTAGACGACGCTGCAAACGCGTATTGGTGGTATAATCCTGATGACGCTAAAAACTCAGACGGGATAGCAGCCAGTGATTTACAGACCAACTATGCGATAGGTACAGGCGATGGCTTTGCTCGTACAGAGTATACGTATGACACTATCAAGCAGTTTTATCCGAATTATCATTGGAGAGATACTAGCCAAGTTATAGATACTACGGGTATTTTGCAATCCAATTATGACCCAACGATACGAACTCAATTATCGTATCGAAGTTTATCTCAATCTGTGACGGGGAGTGTTCCTAAGGTAGTACCTATACATGACTATATTTATATGTATATGAATAATGCGTATGACCCAGCTACTGCGGGTATTGAGCAAGTTCCTGTATTGCCTGTTTATATGCGACCTCCATTATTTGCGGATAATGCAAATAATAAATTATACTGGGGTGATTATGAGACATTTAAGGATACTTCGGCGTGGAATGTAGGTTCATATCAAGAGACATACTCGAGTTTTGTTAATGGGTCAACGCTAACTCAACCTAAGACTGTATTAAGACGAGGTGTAGATAATACAACAACCACCTCAGGTGGTTTAATTCCTAGTAATACTTTAACTTATAGTCAAGCTAATATTGAATTAATTCAGTTAGCACAAAAATATATTAGAGATGAGCGTGACACTATGTATGGTGAGTTTGCTTATCTATGGTCCACAGAAACANCCTATCCTTACTTTTATGCACTTGTAAAGGATACTATGGATGCTATGGGTAGATTTGATTATAGTACAGGTATGGTAGACAATACTGTTACCGAAAATGCGTGGAGAACTAAGGATAAGCGTTTAGGGTTAGTGCTTAACTCATTAACCGGTGTACCTGCCGCTGTTTCAACGGGTACGGACCTAAATTCATTCTACGGTGCTACT
>JGI24710J26742_10001082_pt1 | contig 25370 bp, 15 predicted proteins | sample BioPla2DNA2_FD_26742 | JGI IMG/M metagenome (IMG submission 26742) | reverse complement strand
AACTCAAGGTCCACTGATTAGAATATTTAATGAATTTAAGAAGGCTATTCAATATACGAATTATCGTTATTGAATAGCATTCTTAATTAATACTTCATGATATATTATGCTTCTTTTTCTTCTTCTTTAGCATTTTCTTCAATAACTTTCTGACTTACATCAGAAGGTGCCGGCTCATATCTAGCAAACTCATAACTAAATTCACCGATTCCTCCGGTCATAGAACGAAGGTCAGTTGAATATCCATATAATTCTGCTAAAGGTATGTCAGCTACAATTTCCTGATTTCCTCCAGCAATCGGATTCATTCCAAGTACTCTACCACGGCGTTTATTTAAATCTCCCATGATATCTCCAGTGAACTTATCAGGAACTACTACCTTTAAGGATGCGATCGGCTCTAATAGAGTCGGAGATGCTTGCATGAAACCTTGTTTAAACGCTAAAATTGTAGCTAATTTGAAGGCCATCTCTGAGGAGTCTACCGGATGATAGGAACCATCTACCAAGGTAGCTTTTACTCCAACTACTGGATATCCAGCAAGAGGTCCTTTTAACACACATTCAGCGAGACCTTTTTCAACAGCAGGGAAATAGTTCTTAGGAACTGCTCCACCGAAGATTTTTTCTTCAAATACAAATGGAGTCTCTAAATCTCCCGAAGGCTCAAATTCAATATGAACATCACCGTACTGTCCATGGCCACCTGATTGTTTCTTGTGCTTGCCCTGTACTCTAACCTTCTTACGTATCGTCTCACGATATGGAACACGAGGCTTCATAACATTAATCTCAACCTTATATCTTGAGAATAATTTACTTACTACCACATCCAATTGCTGATCACCGATTCCATAAAGTAGGGTCTGACGGTTCTCTTTATCATTTACAAACTTTAATGTAAGATCCTCATCCATAAGTTTGGATATCGCCTGAGAAACCTTATCATCATCACCCTTATTCTTGGTTTTAAAACGAATATAGGTGTATGGTGTCGATACCTCAATCTTCTCATAAACAACGGGTACCGCCTTAGTGGAAAGGGTATCTCCAGTTGTGGTATCGGACAATTTACCCAGTGCTCCGATATCACCAGCATGAAGCTCATTCACTTCAATCTGTTCTTTTCCTCTTAATACATAGATTCTCGATATCTTTTCTTCGGTCTCCTTGGATGCATTATAAATCACAGAGTCTGATTTTAAAACTCCAGTACAAACTTTAAATAACGAGAACTTACCGATGAATGGGTCTGCTATTGTCTTAAATACTCGAGCGGTAAATGGTTTCTTATCATCGAAATCACCGACAAACTCTTCATCGGTCTTTACATTTTTACCTACTACCTGATGTTTATTGGGAGCAGGGAAATACTTAACAATTGCCTGCATTAACATCGTGGTACCCTGGGCATTAATACCGGAGCCCATTAGTACAGGTACTACGCTTCCATCTATAACATTATTTCTAAGAGCCTGGGAAATCTCTTCTTGTGTAAATTCTTCACCAGAAAAGTACTTTTCCATCAATTCTTCACTGGTTTCTGCTACTGATTCCAACAGAGCTTCCCTAGTCTTTGATAGATTTTCCATACTATAATCAGGAATTTCACATTCCTCATAATTACTTCCAGTGGTAAAACGTCTTCCTGCCATTTTAACAACATTAACAAATCCAACAAATTTTTCATTTTCACGAATTGGAATATGGAAAGGAGCGACCTTCTTACCATATAATTCGGTTAACTTTTCAACTACTTCACGATAACTGGCGTTATCAACGTCCATATCGGTTACAAAAAATATTCTTGGTAATTTGTATTTCTCACAATAGTTCCAAGCCTTCATTGTTCCAACTTCAACACCTGCTTTTGCAGATACCACAATAACTGCTGCGTCGGCTGCAGCTAATGCTTCTTCCACTTCCCCAACAAAATCAAAATATCCTGGGGTGTCCAAAAAGTTAATCTTGGTGTCTTCATAAATAATTGGTACTACAGTTGTACTTATAGAGAACAATCTCTTCTGCTCTTCCTTGTCGTAATCACTGATTGTGTTCCCCTCTTCTACCTTTCCTTGTCTTTTGAGTAATCCTGTTGTATACGCCATGGCTTCGACTAGAGTAGTCTTGCCACAGCCACCGTGGCCTAACAAAACAACATTGCGAATCTTTTCCGAAGTGTAAACATTCATACCGATTTCCTCCAATACAATTTTGTAGTAAGTAGTAAGAGCAGTAAACCCACATTAACCATAAGATTAAATGCTAGTTTTCACAAGTGGTATGTACCACTATCAATGGGAGCTTGTACTCCCATTGACTAAGAATCAACCTGAAGGTGGATTCTTTACAAGTAATCCCATATTATTTGGGCTAACCTGCTTTGTGATTAGTACTCATAATTACCTCTTAGTATATTTTACTAGAGTTAGTATAGTTTTACAATAGTTTTATGTAATTATTAACAAATTTTTTCTTCCGCNCTTTAAACCGTTNCACTTTAAAGCAATAGAGTATTGACAGTTGAAGTTNAGAGGGGTATAATTGCAAAACAAGAAAGCGAATATATGAATAGATAAAAACATCTATGGTTATGGTAAATTGGTGAGCTTTCGCAATTTTATGAAGATCTTATCATTAGAGTTACCAGTTTCTTCATTTCTATTCATATAAGATATCTATTTGGATTTATATTCGTAATTCTATAAAAATCTATCGATAAGATTTTGTATTTATATTCACTTAAGATGAAAATCAACATGTTTTCTACTATGTTACTACTTTATAATTTATATATTGGATAGAGAAAGGAAGTATTGCATTATGATTATTGTAATGAAACCCAAGGCTAAAGAAGAATCCATTCAAAAAATAAAATCTCTGATTGAAGAAAAAGGATTGGATGCACATATATCAACCGGTAAAGAAATTACTATTGTCGGCGTTGTTGGTGATAAGTCCAAATTATCAGATCAAAATCTGGAACTTTTTGAAGACGTAGACAAAATCATGCCAGTTACTGAAAGCTATAAACTTGCTAATCGTAAATTTCATCCTGAACCAACCAAGGTTAAGGTAGGGAATGTTGAGATTGGCGGCTCAAATCTTGTCATCATGTCAGGCCCCTGTGCTATCGAGAGTAAGGAACAACTCCTCTCTACCGCCCATGCCATTAAAAAAGCTGGTGCCCAGATTTTACGAGGAGGCGCTTATAAACCAAGAACCTCTCCTTATGCTTTTCAGGGCCTGGAAGAAGAAGGACTTCAATATATGAAGGAAGCCCGTGAAGAAACTGGTTTACCGGTAATCTGTGAGGTAACCAGCCAGAATGCCATAGATGCTGCAGTTAAGTATGTGGATATGCTTCAGATTGGTGCTAGAAATATGCAAAACTTCTATTTATTAAAGGAAGCTGGTAAGTCCGGCCTTCCGGTTTTATTAAAGAGAGGACTTTCTGCAACCATCGAAGAATGGTTAAATGCTGCAGAATATATTATAGCAGAGGGAAATCCCAATGTAGTGCTTTGTGAACGTGGAATTCGTACCTTTGAAACAGCAACAAGAAACACCTTAGACATCAGTGCAGTTCCTGTAATTAAGAAAAAAAGTCATCTTCCGATTATTGTGGACCCCAGTCACGCTACTGGTGTTAGATCCTATGTAAAATCCCTTGCTATGGCTTCTGTTGCTGTTGGAGCAGACGGATTGATGATAGAAACTCATCCAAATCCCTCCTGCGCCTTATCCGATGGTCCTCAATCACTTAATTTCGAACAATTTAAGGATTTAACAAATGATTTAAGACCCTTAGTTCATCTGATGGGTAAGACTTTATAAATTCGTAAAAATAGATTATATTATTTAAAATAATATTTATTTGGACAGGAGGCTTTTATGGCAGATTTAAAGATTGGTTTTATTGGGTTCGGTTTGATTGGTGGTTCCATTGCTAAGGCTTTAAAAAAATATAATAATAAATATTACTTGTATGCCCTCGAATATCGTGAGAATCATCCCAGTCTCGATTTGCAAAAAGCCCTGTCCGATCAAGTATTGGACGAGATCACATCTTCCCTTAATCAAGGTTTTCCTGAGTGCGATATCATATTTTTATGCGCACCAGTCTTAAGTAATATTGAATATTTAAGCAAATTAAAACCCTTAATGAAGTCCACATGCATTTTAACGGATGTAGGAAGTGTGAAAAATAATATTCATGAGGCTGTTAAGGAAGTGGGACTAGAGGAACAGTTTATTGGTGGCCATCCCATGGCTGGGTCAGAAAAAACTGGTTATTCCAACTCCTATGCTCACCTTCTGGAAAATGCCTACTATATCCTCACACCCACAGATAAAACACCCAAGAATAATATCTCTTGCTTATATCAGTTGGTGAAAAATATTGGAGCTATACCAATCCTTCTTGATGACAAGGAACATGATGAAATTACTGCTGCTATTAGCCATCTACCTCATATAATAGCGGCACAATTAGTCAACTTGGTACGAGAATCTGATGATAAAGAGGAAAAAATGCGCACCCTAGCAGCAGGAGGATTTAGAGACATAACTAGAATTGCTTCTTCCTCTCCCCTTATGTGGCAAAATATCTGTCTCACCAATTCCAAGAGCATACAAAGGCTGCTGGATCGCTACATAGAATCCTTAAGGTCTGTGTATCAAGCCTTAGATCATAAAGATGAAACATTTTTATATAAGTTTTTTGAAACGGCAGGGGAATATCGAGACCAGCTTCCCAGCAAAGCCTCTGGACTGGTGGGTAAAATCTATGAAATTTATCTGGATATTGTAGATGAAGCCGGCGCCATAGCAACAATTGCCACTTTACTAGCCAGCAATCAGATCAGTATTAAGAATATTGGTATTATTCATAGCCGTGAATTTCAAGAAGGTGTATTACGGATAGAATTTTATGATCAGAAGGCTACCGATAATGCAGTGACACTTTTGAAGAAATATAATTACAGGGTTTATGAACGATAGTGATTCCTTGGTTTTCCTGAAACTCTAGTACTAAAATTTTAGAACTTAATATTACTTAAAGATACATCTGCATGATTAGATAGGAGTATANGTATGATATTAAAAAAAGNCAAATCCCTGAAAGGGATATTACAAGTACCTGGAGACAAATCCATATCCCATCGTGCCATCATGTTCGGTGCTCTAGCGAATGGAAAAACAGAGGTGACGAATTTTTTACAGGGCGCAGATTGCCTGTCTACCATACACTGTTTTCGTCAAATGGGAATCGAAATCGAAAGGAAAGAGGATTATGGAAGAATTTCTATCAAAGGAAATGGAATCTATGGATTACGAGAACCAAAAGATGCTTTAGACGTTGGTAATAGCGGTACAACCATGCGACTCCTTTCCGGCATACTTGCTGGTCAAAATTTTCCTGTGGTTCTAACTGGAGATGATTCCATTCAAAAAAGACCTATGGGTAGAATTATGACTCCGCTTACCATGATGGGGGCTGATATCAAAAGTCAGAGGAATAATGAAAGGGCTCCTCTTCTGATCAACTCGTCACAGAGTACTTCAAAATTACATGGAATTCACTGTCTCTCACCTGTAGCTTCCGCCCAGATTAAATCTTGTGTTCTGCTTGCCGGATTATACGCTGAAGGGGAAACTTCCGTGACAGAACCTGCCCTTTCTAGAAATCATACCGAACTTATGCTCACACAATTTGGAGCTAAGATACATTCAAAGGGTCACAAGGTAACCATATATCCAAACCCCCATCTTATCGGGCAAAAAATAAATGTCCCAGGGGATATTTCCTCGGCAGCTTATTTTATAGTAGCTGGACTCATAGTGCCTAATTCTGAAATATTGATTCAAAATGTAGGAATTAACCCTACCAGAGATGGTATCATCCGAGTTTGTCGTCAAATGGGGGCTGATATCCGTCTGGAAAATGTAAGGACGGACGGTGGAGAACCAGTCGCTGATATTCTCGTTCGACACAGCGAACTTCATGGAATTGAAATTGGAGGGGATATTATTCCTACTCTGATTGATGAAATTCCAGTCATCGCTATCTTAGCTTGTTTTGCAAAAGGACAGACCATAATAAAAGATGCAGCTGAACTCAAGGTCAAAGAGTCCAACCGCATCGATACCATGGTTGATAATTTATCAAAGATGGGGGCTGATATTCGTGCCACTGACGACGGAATGAAAATAACCGGTGGCAACCCCTTAAAAGGAGCCGTAATTGATAGCAAATTCGATCACCGAATTGCTATGTCCTTTGCCGTAGCCAGTCTAATGGCAGAGGGTGAAACTAAGATTTTAGATGCCAATTGTGTAGATATCTCTTATCCAAATTTCTACTCCCATCTAGATCAATTAAGTAAATAAGTATCAAAATCGGTACATAAGCTTGAGCTAGATTTAAGTTCTAGGCCAACCTTATGTACCATTTTTAAACTAATCCATTCCTCCGTTTTATCTATTCTCACTTGTCTTATCTGTTCTAATTTGTCTTTCTGTTCTCTTACCTCTTATCTAATCTGGTTTGCTTTTCTGGTCTATTTCCTTTTTCTATTCAAACTGAGCATTATATAATCCATAATAGAATCTCTTTTGCTTCATCAATTCTTTGTGGGTGCCCTGCTCTACCACATTTCCTTGATTTACTACTAAGATATTATCCGCACCTTGGATCGTTGATAGACGATGAGCTATGACAAAGCAGGTCTTTTGATCCATCAACTTACGCATGGCTTTTTGAATCTTGATTTCTGTTCTTGTATCAACATTGGAAGTAGCTTCATCAAGGATAAGCATATTCGCATCCAGGAGCATGGCACGGGCTATGGTTAATAATTGCTTTTGCCCCTTGGATATATTAATTCCATCTTCATTGATTACAGTTTGATAGCCAGAAGGAAGTCTGCTTATAAACGAATGGATACCCGCCATCTTTGCTGCCTCCACCACTTCCTCCAGGGTGGCATTTTCTTTTCCATAAGCAATATTGTCAAAGACCGTCCCATGAAACAACCAAGTATCCTGCAAAACCATAGCAAAGGATTTTCTAAGACTCTTTCTTGTTAGCTCCCTAGTCTCCTTACCATCCACCAGAATTTCTCCATCCCAAACATCATAGAATCTCATTAAGAGGTTAATAATGGTGGTTTTCCCTGCTCCGGTTGGTCCAACAATGGCTGTTAGGCTACCCGGTTTGGCATGGAGATTCAACTTTTTAATAATAACCTTATCCGGAAGATAGCCAAAAGTAACATCCTTAATTCGTACATCACCTTCCACATCGGTAAGTTCCACCGCATTGGGCTGATCAGCCTTCTCTGGTTCCTCATCCATTAATTTAAAAACTCGTTCTGCTGCTGCAGCTGCCGATTGTAATTCATTTATAATATTGGCCGTCTCATTGATTGGTCCCGAGAATTTTCTACTATATTGAACAAAGGAAGAGATATTTCCTAAGGTCATTACCTTCTTTAGATATAAAATCGCTCCAAATACGGTGATCAAGGATAAAGAAAGGTTATTAATAAAATTAACCGTAGGTCCAGTCATGACTCCATAATAATCCGCATTATAATAGGCATCTACCGTTTCTTTATTTACCTTATTAAATCGTTCCATAACCGCCTCTTCCGCTGCATAGGCCTTAATGGTCTTTTGCCCAGAAACCATTTCCTCAATAAAGCCGTTTAGCTCACCTATTTTAGCAGAACGTTTTCGGAACAAAGGCCGAACTTTCTTTGCACGATACCTGGTATAGAGAAGAGACATGGGGATCGTAATTAACATCACCAAAACCAAACGGGGAGAGATCACAATCATCATGATAAGAGATCCTACCACGGTCATAACACTGGCAAAAACCTGAACGACGTCCGTTGAAAGGGATGTATTGATTACATCAATATCATAGGAAATCCTACTGATAATATCTCCCGCTTGATTACGATCAAAATATCCCACCTGTAAATCTACCAATTTCGTAAAAACATCATCCCGCATTTTCCATACGATTTTCTGACTTAAGTTTAACATAAGGATTGACAAAACATAGGAAAGAATGGACGATACAATGTAAAATACAATCATCCAGGCCGCATAGTAGAATACCGTTTGAAAGATCACCTTTCCTTTCCCCGGTTCAATGGCATCAATGGCATATCCAGAAAGCATTGGCCCCAGTAAAGCAAATAAATTACTTACCATGGTAAGGACAATGGCAATCATTAGATGCCATTTGTAGTGATATACATACTTCCAAAGTCTTCGAACGACGTATTTGGTATCCTTGGGTCTTTCCGGTTTTTTTGTGGATTTTTCCTTTTCATCTATTTTTTTATTATTTGGATTCGTTGACATTCCAACACCTCATTTCCATCATCAAGTTCACCTGGGAATATCATAGATTCCTATGTCATTAATTGTGATTGATAAATCTCTTGGTATACCTGGCAGTTTTCTAGCAAATCTTCATGCTTTCCGTAACCAGCCATCTTACCATCCTCCAGGACTAGGATATGATCCAATTTCATTACCGAACTAATTCGTTGTGCGATAATAATGCTAGTTGTATTACTATAATTATCTCGGATTGCTTTTCTTAGCATAGAATCCGTTTTATAATCCAAGGCACTTGAAGAATCATCTAAAATTAAAATCTCAGGCTTCCCAGCTAAGGCTCTGGCAATTAATAATCTTTGTTTCTGTCCACCACTTAAGTTGCTCCCCTTAATGGCTAATTTAAAATCATATCGATCTTCTAATTCATTGATAAAAGGGGCTGCTTGTGCGTGTTCACCAGCACTTTCCACCTGTTCTTTATTCAAGTCACGGCCGAGACAGATATTTTCCATAATGGTATCCATGAATAAAACATCATTCTGAAAGACTACACCAAATTTTCTTCTTAGTTCCTGTTTATTATAAGTTCTTACATCCTGTCCATTTACCAAGATTCTCCCCTGGGTAACGTCATAAAATCTCAACAGTAGATTAATTAAAGTTGTCTTTCCTGAACCAGTGGAACCAATAATACCTAGACTTTCTCCCCTCTTAATCTTAAAATCAATATCTGTTAGACACTCTTCTTCCGTATATGAAAAACTAACACGATCAAAAACAATATGATCCCAATGTATGGTTTCGGGAATATTTTGTTTCAATATGATATCGTCTTTAAGACCTGATTTATCTTTAAGGTCTGATGCGTCTTTAAGACCTGATCTATCTTTAAGGTCTGATGCGTCTTTAAGCCCTGATTTATCTTTAAGGTCTGATACGTCTTTAAGCCCTGATTTATTTTCAAGTTCAGACATAAGAAATTCCGGTAAATCCTCTTGGGTATCTAAAATATCTGCGATACGGCTGGCAGAAGCACTGGCTTTGGAATATACCACAAAGATTCTTCGTATGGCCATTACAGCATGAAGCATAATAGTAAAATAAGATAAAAAGGCAACGATTTTTCCCGGTTCCGAGGCGCCTGCATTCACACGATATGCTCCTACAACAACAATTAAAGTAAGCCCAATATTCAGCAATAAATTCATAATCGGATTTGTAAGAGACATGGTTCTACCAGCTTTTAATTCTCTATCAACAACTTCCGTATTAATGTTAGCAAAACGCTCCTTTTCATGTTCCGTTTTTGATAGGGACTTGATTACACGGATGCCAGTAATATTTTCTCTTACCACTCGTACCATGCGATCAATGGTTTCTTGTAAGCCCGTATATAAGGGAATTCCTTTTTTAGAAATGTAGATAACTGTGATAGCTAAAAAGGGGAAAATCCCAATCAAAACCAATGTTAGTACTGGTTCTAAGGTACTTGTTATGATAATACCACCCAATAAAATAATCGGTGCTCTTACACCCATTCTTTGCATAATAGCTATCATACTATGAATGTTATAGGTATCTGAAGTCATTCGGGATTCTAAGGAAGGGATAGTAAAATAATCCACTTGTTTTCCTGAGAGACTTAGTATTTTTTGAAAGAGATCATGTCGTAAAGACTCAACGGTGTCGCTGGCGACTTTAGAAGCCATACGATTGGCTATAATATTGAAGGTTCTAGCACCAATCGATAGGATTACCATGGCCAGACCCCACCATACAATCAATGAAATCTTTTGATGTGGTATAACATCATCAATAATAAAAGCAAGAACCCATGGAAGTCCCAAATCCATAAAAGTACCTAAGACTTTAATAATAAATCCAAATAGCATGCGGACTCGATAGGGTTTTAAATATATAAAAACTTTCTTCAAGGCAACTCCCTCCGAAGTAACTATGGTATGTAAATACAGTAATTATTATTGTAACTATAAAATATCAAGTAATTATTATTCTAACAAAAGTATTACCTTAGGTCAATGAAGCTCACATTACAAATGAAAAACATGGTAAACAAAAAAGCAATTTCCACTCAACAACTAACTTTGAGAGGAAATTGCTATGATACATAGAGATTACTCTTCTTTTAAATTCTTCATTGCCACAGAAAGCAATAACTTAATCCGATTTAATTGATTAACGCTGGAAAGACCAGGGTCATAGTCAATGGGAATAATATTGGCATAAGGAAACTTTTCCTTTAAAGGTTTGAACATCCCTTTGCCTGCTACATGGTTAGGAAGACAGGCCAGAGGCTGCACACAGATAATGTTCTTGGTACCCTGTTCGATAAATTCCATCATCTCGGCCGTTACTAACCAACCTTCTCCGGTTTGATTTCCTAAGGACATGATACTAGATGCCATATTGGCTAATTCATCAATAGGGGTTGGTGGCGGAAAGCGTTTGCTTTTTGCCAACTCTCTTGCCATCACTTTTCTATAATGCATGATATAAGAAGTGGCTATTTCCCCTAAATCTTTATTCAATTTCTTCCCGGCAAGATATCTAAATCGGAATCGTGAATTAAAAGTAGAATATAAGAAATAATCCATAAGATCAGGTACAACTGCCTCAGCTCCTCCTTGCTCAATAATGCTGACAATATCATTGTTTGCAGTGGGGTGATATTTTACCAATATCTCACCAACCACACCTACTTTCGGTTTTTTCACATCCATTAATTCTAAACGATCAAAATCCCGGATAATTCCCTTGACATCCCTATCAAACCTAAATTTACTGCCTGATCGGATGGTTTCTTTAGCTTTTTCTTTCCACTTTTGATAAAGGATTTCAGCTGAGTGTGGAAATCTTTCATAAGGTCTTGTTCGAAAGAGAACTCGCATGAACAAGTCTCCGTATAAAATCGCCATAATACAACGATTGATGAGTCCTATAGAAAATTTGAATCCAGGCTGTTTTTCAAGTCCCAAGGTGTTCACAGAGATAATGGGAACATTAGAAAACCCAGCCTTCTTTAGTCCCAGTTTTAAAAATGCTATATAATTGGTTGCCCTACAACCTCCACCACTTTGTGTTATGATTACCGATGTTCGATTGACATCATACTTTCCTGAACGTAAGGCTTGTACCAATTGACCAATCATGATAATTGCTGGATAACAGGCATCATTATTGACATACTTTAAGCCAATATCAACTGCTGTTTTGTCTATAGCAGGAAGTACTTCCAATTGGTAACCACAGGTTTTGGCTGCCTCCTGTACCAATTCAAAATGTATCGGTGCCATTTGTGGTGCTAGTATGGTATGAGTGTTTCGCATTTTCTTTGTAAAGCTCGGATTATGATAAGAAACATCCTGCACCTGCGGCTGATAAGAGCGCCTTATTCTCTCCTCAGTGGCAGCCTTTAAAGATCGTATTCGTATCTTGGCCGCACCCAAGTTATTACCCTCATCAATTTTCAACATGGTATAGATCTTGCCACCGGAAGATAAAAGCTCTGCAACCTGATCTGAGGTTACAGCATCCAATCCACAACCAAAGGAATTTAATTGAACTAAATCCAGACAAGCTTCTTTTGCAACCAAACTTGCAGCTCGGTACAAGCGGGAATTATAGGCCCACTGATCTACCACCCTTAATTTATATTTCACATCAGACAGATGGGCGATACTATCCTCGGTTAATACGGCCAAATCATAGGATAAAATCATATCTGCGATCCCGTGATTGATTTCCGGATCTACATGATATGGTTTCCCACAAAGGACGATTCCTCTTTTCCCTTTGGCTTTTAAATAAGCAAGGGCTTCCTCACCTTTTTTTTGAATCTCCTCTTTATATTTTTCCCGTTCCTGACAAGCTTTCTTTACTGCATTTTTTGCTTCTTCATAGGAAACATGATAATCATTAAATTCCTTAACAATTCGTTTTATCAATACCTTTTCATTATCCAAGGAAAAGAAGGGATTTAAGAATTTCATATTGTGTTCCTTAAGATCCTCTATATTATTTTTGACCACTTCTGGATAAGAAATTACAATGGGACAATTATAGTGATTTGTCACATTCCTGTACTCTTTTTTTTCATAAACAATACATGGATAAAATATGGTTTTTACCCCTTTTTCGATTAGGTCAATGATATGTCCATGGGACAATTTGGCAGGATAGCAGACGGATTCTGAGGGTATGGTCTCCAAGCCTTTTTCAAATATTTTCTTTGAGGAGGGGGAGGAAAGTATTACCCGAAATCCCAGTTCCGTAAGCAAAGTAAACCAGAAGGGATAATTATCAAACATGTTTAACACTCTAGGGATTCCAATGCTTCCTCTAAAAGCCTCCTCTGTTTTCAAGGGTCGATATGCAAAGGTTCTACGGTATTTAAAATCATACAAATTGGGCAATTGATTGGATTTCACCTTCTCAAGACCCAATCCTCTTTCACAACGGTTTCCAGCAATATAGGATTCCCCGTTAGAAAAATGATTAATCGTTAGCAGGCATTGATTCATACATTTATCACAACGCCGGTTGGAAACCTTCATACTAAAATGTTCCAGAAGCTCCTTGGCTAACAAAGTACTTGCTTCTCCCTCTTGGTACCGCTCCTTGGCAATCAAAGCCGCTCCGTATGCTCCCATCAATCCCGCAATATCCGGACGAACCACCTCTCTACCTGTGATTAGCTCAAAACTTCTCAATACGGCATCATTATAAAAGGTTCCACCCTGAACAATAATCTTCTCCCCTAGATCTTTTGGATCCCGAAGCTTAATTACCTTAAACAAAGCATTTTTTATGACAGAATAAGATAGGCCGGCGGATAAATCCGCAATTTCTGCTCCTTCCTTTTGAGCCTGTTTTACCTTAGAGTTCATGAATACCGTACATTTGGTTCCAAGATCCACAGGGGACTCGGAGAATAAAGCTTCCTTTGCAAAGTCCTGGACTTCCATTTCTAAAGAACTAGCAAAACCTTCGATAAAGGATCCACAACCGGAGGAACATGCTTCATTTAATAGGATGCTGTCAATGGCTCCTTCCTTGATTTGGAGGCATTTCATGTCTTGTCCACCAATATCAAGAATAAAATCCACTCCAGGCAAAAAATAATCTGCTGCCTTATAATGAGCCATGGTCTCTATCTCACCAATGTCTACTTTAAACGCAGCCTTCATAAGAGATTCTCCATAACCAGTGACCACACTTTTTGCAATAGTTACACCTTCGGGAAGCTTATCATATAATTCCTTTAAAATCTTAATTAGCTTTTTAATGGGATCTCCTCCATTCCCACCATAATACGAATAGAGCAGTTCCCCCTCTTCCCCTATGGCTGCCACCTTAGTTGTAGTGGATCCTGCATCGATTCCAAGATAAATCTTTCCTTGATAATCCTTTAGGTTCCCTCTTTTCACTTTTGATTTTCTATGTCTTTGAAGAAACTTTTCATATTCTTCTTGATTGTGGAACAAAGGCTCCAGCCTTCCCTCGTCCTCTTCCATAAACTCGGATATTTGATCCACCCGCTGTGATAATTCTTCGAGTCGAATAAGCTGTCCACCCTCAGAAGATAAGGCAGCCCCAATGGCTGCATATAATTGTGAGTGTTTTGGAGTAATGGTTTCATTTTCTTTTAACTTTAATGTTTCCACAAATCTTTTACGAAGCTCTGATAAAAAGCATAGGGGACCGCCCAAAAAGGCAACCCTTCCTCGTATTGGCTTTCCACAAGCTAGGCCACCAATCGTTTGGTTTACAACTGCTTGGAAAATAGAGACTGCTATATCTTCTTTTCTTGCCCCCTCATTAATCAGAGGCTGAATATCTGTTTTTGCAAATACACCACAACGGGAAGCGATGGGGTAAATTGTCCTATAATTTTTTGCGTATTCATTTAAACCTGCTGCATCGGTATTTAAAAGAACCGCCATCTGATCTATAAATGCTCCCGTCCCACCAGCACAACTCCCATTCATCCTCTGCTCCATTCCACCCTTAAAATAAGTAATCTTGGCGTCTTCTCCCCCTAATTCAATTACCACATCCGTTTCAGGGATCAGGGTCTCTACTGCCTTGGAGCATGCGATTACCTCTTGAACAAAGTTCAAGTTTAACCATTGGGATATGGACAAACCACCGGAACCTGTGATACATAAGGTGAAAGAGAGATTCCCTAGGGTTTCATAGCATTTTTTTATCATTTGGATCACTGTATTTTTCATATCAGAAAAATGTCTCCGATAATTATGATAAATTAATTGGTTTTTTTCATCCATGACTACAATCTTTACCGTGGTAGAGCCGATATCAATTCCAAATTTGTATCTTTTCATATGCAACTCCTAAAGATTCATTCTGTATAAATACATTTATTTATTATCTACCAATTCAAGAAAAAAATTCATGCAAAATCTATATAAAGCCATCACTTATTCGAATATTAACCTTGTTTCCATAATAGGAATAAAGTATAATAAAGGAAAAAGATTCAATCGATAGTAATACGCTGTAAATTTTAATTGCCACAGCATTCAAATCCATTACTTTCATGTCAATTGTTATAGATAGGGCAAATGGATTAGCTAATAGCTAACTGCACTATTAGATACTAAGGAAAGGTGAAATTTTAGAAAATATTGATATAACATAAGCAAGACCTAAGTTTAGAATGTATTGATGAGTCTTTATGGTAAAAGCCAAAAATACTGTTATGGAAAATATCAAAAAAGATAAAAAGATTAATTTGCAAAAGTTATATAATATATTGATAGGAGGAATCACATGAAAAAACTAAGAATTATATTCCTTTCATTCATGCTGGCAATTACTTTTATTGCACCAGCCATTTACCCTTCCATGGGAAATGTAGCAGTAGCCCAGGCAGCAACCATTAAAATAAATAAAAAATCATTGACCCTTGAAGTAGGTCAATCAAAGACCCTAAAAATCACTGGAACCAAGAAAAAAGGTACCTGGTCTTCTAGTAAGAAATCCGTTGCCACTGTCTCGAGCAAAGGAAAAGTTACAGCAAAATCCAAGGGTACTGCAACGATTACTGCAACGGTATCTGGTAAAAAATACACCTGTAAGGTAACCGTGAAAGAACCAGTAAATCCCTATTTGAAAGATGCTCCCTTTGAAGCAAAGGAATTGAAAGTTGATAAGATAAGTTTTGTCATACCAAAGAATTGGGTTACATCCGAATTAAGCGAGACTGAAAATGCTATGTTTGGCCTTATTTCAGAAGAAATGAATCAGGAAGAAATCGATAGTAATTATACCCTTCTTACCCCGGAAAATACCATCTTAGGTTCTTCTGTATTACTTTCTATAGTATCAACAAATGAGAAGGCTCCAGATTATGAAGATGCAAAAGAATTTTTCAACCTTTATTTATCAGAGGATTATCTGAAATCCTTGATTCAGGATGTGGGATTTGGACTTAAAGTAGAAAACTTTAAAGAAGATGAATTCAAGACGGATTTATCAACCGTATTTACAAAATCCTTTCAACTCAATTTGGGTTATTTTAATTTAAAAACAGACTTTAAGCTCTATTGTTTATTGATCGACAATTACTTTATCGCAGTTATGACAACGGATGCAGAAAATCTTAATCTGGATTCGGCTGCAGAATATATGATGAAATCAGTTGTCCTTAGGTAATTAGGCTTAGAATAGGAGTTCACCCTAATACCTAATACTTAAATACTTCTTCTTAAAAAATGCCAAATAAAAAGTGCATCGATCCACTCAATGATGTTTTCAATGGAAGGTGCACTTTTTTTATTTCATTCCGTTTATTTTTATTATAAATCCCGTTCTACCTATTTTGTTCAATCTAATTTATCTTTTATAATTTCATTCTACTTAATCTAATTGCATCCAAATTTAGATCCTTTTACGATTATTCTTCTACTTATTCTTTGTTCAATCTAATTTATCTTTTATAATTTCATTCTATTTTTATCTAATCGCATCCAAATTTAGATCCTTTTACGATTATTCTTCTACTTATTCTTTGTTCAACCTAATTAGATCCTTTGTGAATCCCATTCTACTTTCTAATAATTTCATTTAGGTTCTTCTTATAAATTCCGCTCTACATTTGGGGCAAGTAATACAAATCTTTCCCTTTCCTTTGGGAACCCGGATGGTTTGCCGGCAACCTGGACATCGATAATATTTATGGGTTTTGGTTCCGAAGAATGTCCGCTTTAATTTTTGAAAGGAATTTATTATTCTCTGAAATAGTTGAACAAAGATCCTATTTTCCTTGGCTCTTTGTTGTATATTCTTAGAAAACATTCGAAAGAGAACAAAAAACAAGAAGAGATACGATATATAAATGATAATTGATTTTTTAGATAGGGATCCGATGATTGATAATAGCAAAGTAATTCCTATCAAAAAACGGGATAAATGATCCATTCCATATCTTCCATACATAAATCGTTGAAATCGGTTCATCCTTATCACCTCATTTCAATTTCGATTACTTTGGTCGCTATTTTATCCGAAAACACTCTATCATGTTCAACGAAAATCATGGTTGGCTGATATTCTAATATCAAATCTTCGATCTGCATTCTTGAAAAAACATCTATGAAGTTTAAAGGCTCATCCCAAAAGAATACATGGGCAGGCTCTGATAGGCTTTTTGCTATCAGTACCTTTTTCTTTTGTCCGCCACTAAAATCCTGAATCTCTTTTTCAAATTGCTCTCTGGAAAAATCCAATTGACGAAGTACCGTTTTAAATATGGTTTCATTGAGGCCATACTTCACAGAAAAATCTTTTAAATTACCATTTAGATAAGAGGTATCCTGGGAAATATAAGATATCTTTAGTCCTGCCCCTACATGGTATTCACCGGTGTATTCCATTGGCTGACCCAATAATAACTTAAATAAAGAAGTCTTGCCTGAACCATTTTTACCTCGAATGGCAATTCGCTCGCCCTCTTGCAAGACAAAGTTAAGGTCTGATAAAACCTTCTTTTCACCATAAAAGAGGCTTAAATCCAAAACTTCTATCATACGTTTTTTGGGATAGGGTAAGATATTCATCTTTAGGGGATCTGCTTGTTCGATGTTTTTTAAAAGACTTTGTTTCTCATCAATGGCAGCTAATTTCCTGTTTTCTATGGCTTTGGCACGCTTCATCATTTTAGCTGCTTTATGCCCTACTGCTCCTCGATCGAATACATGCCCACCAATTTTAGATTTCTCAACTTTATCTGACCATCCTGCTGCCCGTCTGGCTGCTTCGGTTAAAGATCGAATATCCTTCTTTAATTGCTCATTTTTAGCGATTTCATATTGATCCTGCAATTCCTTATTATAAAACCAGGAGGAATAATTTCCTTTTTGTATCTCAATATTGGTTTTATTGATGGATAAAACATGATCAATACATCGATCCAGAAAGGCACGATCATGAGAAACAAGAAGATATCCATTTTTCGTTTGCAAATAATCGGCTAATATCTCTCGACCTGCCATATCCAAATGGTTGGTAGGCTCATCGATTAATAGAAAATTATTCTTTTTCAAGAACAAGGCTGCTAACATGATTTTGGTTCGTTCCCCAAAACTTAAAGTGGAGAAGGGACGATCCAAGACGGATAAATCAACCTCAAGTTTTCTCAGTTCTTTTTCGATTAGCTCATTAATAATATATCCATCATGGGCTTGGTATAATTCCAATATCTTCCCATACTGCTCCATTTTGGAGCTCATGGTATTTAGTTCTTGAAGGCAGTCTTCCATCTCCTTCTCCCATTGATCAAAAGGAGCGATGGTATTTCTAATAATATCGAGGGTTGTGGCACCCTCCTCTTTTACATCAAAGGGGAAGTAATCAAAGTTAACCGATGCTGTGATACTTCCCCTGTATTCGTATTTCCCCATAAGGAGATTAAGAAAAGTAGTCTTTCCCCTTCCATTTCTTCCAATAAAACCAAGTTTCCAATCGGTGTCTATTTGAAAGCTAACATGCTCAAAAATAGGATCGTAGACTGTATCATAGCTGAAGGTAAGGTCATTTACTGTAATTAAAGACATGCTATCTCCTCCCTTCCAGTATTATTTGAAATTTATAACTAAATGCTTTTATCCTTTTCCTCTTTCCCGTCCTCATTCTTATCTTCTAAGAAAATATCTAAGAATCTCAGATAATCCTGTTCAGAAAAGATCTCTTCCATAATAGATACCGTAGTACTTCTTGTTAACAAGTCCGACGATAGCCATGGAAGGCTTGTAGGATTAGAAAGCGGAACTGACTCGGATGAACTCATTCCTTTATGTGTGGGAACTTTCACCCCGGTATTGATATCTTCTTTCATAAAGCCTAGTACTTTGACAACATAATTTTGTGTTTCCTTAAATGGTGGAATTCCACCGTACTTTGCTACATTTCCCATGCCGGCATTATAGGCAGCCAAGGCTAGTTTCGTATCACCATCATACCTCTTCAAAAGATCAGCTATGTATTTTGCACCACCCATAATATTCTGCTCTGGATCAAAGGAATCCTTAACTCCTAGGGAAGCGGCCGTTGCCGGCATTAGCTGCATAACCCCCTGGGCACCAGCACGAGATACTGCCTTGGGATTAAAATTAGACTCCGCCTTTCCAATGGCTTTTAGCAGATCCACAGATACATTATATTTTTCTGCAGCTTCTTCAAATATATCATTTAAGCTTCTTGCTTTATTAAGATGTGTAGAAAAGCTTTCGCTATTCATTGTAGCCACTTTATTTTGCTTGATTTGATAATCTGTTTTTTGCTCTATATTATGAACTCCATTTACTGTTATCATCTTCGCCCTCCGTATATCCATCAGCTTTCCTCTAGTGTCCATTATTTTAATAATCTCTATTTATTTCTCTATATATATGATAGATTTCCCTAGTGCATTTGTCAATGTATTATTACTAGGCTTAACTAGGCTAAGTTGTCCTCTATAAAAAAAGCTCTTGATAAGAAGTATATGATATACATACCAACTTCTTACCAAGAACCTCTATCATCATTATCAATGGCTTTTTTAATTAGTTATTGATTAGCTTTTTCTTATTGGTCCAGCTCATCATCTTACGAAGCTCAGCTCCAACCTTCTCTAGTTCATGCTCTGCTTCTATTCTTCTTCTTGCATTGAAATTGGTACAACCTATCTGGTTCTCCAATAGCCAATTTCTAGCAAATGTACCATCTTGAATATCAGCTAGGACTTTTCTCATAGCATTCTTTGTTTCCTCGGTGATAATCTTTGGTCCTGTAATATAATCACCATATTCTGCTGTATTGGAAATAGAATATCTCATTCCTGCAAATCCACTTTCATTGATTAAGTCAATGATTAATTTCATTTCGTGGATACATTCAAAGTAAGCACTTTCTGGTTCATAACCAGCCTCAACCAAGACTTCAAAACCAGCCTTCATAAGAGCGGTTACACCACCACAAAGAACTGCTTGTTCACCAAATAAATCTGTTTCTGTTTCTTCTCTAAATGTTGTTTCCAATACTCCAGCTCTTGCACCACCAATTGCTAAAGAATAAGCCAATCCAAGATCATGTGCCTTACCTGTTGCATCCTGATGTACAGCGATTAGACAAGGAACTCCTTGTCCTTCAAGATACTGACTTCTAACTGTATGACCAGGTCCCTTCGGTGCTACCATTAATACATCCACATCAGCCGGAGGTATAATCTGTCCATAATGAATACAGAAACCATGAGCAAACATTAATGCATTCCCTGACTCTAAATTAGGCTCAATGGACTCTTTATACATTTTCGCCTGTTTCTCATCATTAATCAGAATCATGATAATGTCTGCTCTCTTTGCTGCTTCTGCTGCAGTATAAACTTCAAAGCCTGCCGCTTCTGCTTTCGCCCATGACTTACTTCCTTCATAAAGACCGATAATTACATGAACTCCTGAATCTTTGGCATTCAAAGCATGAGCATGACCTTGGCTACCGTAGCCTATAATCGCTACTGTTTTTCCTTCCAATAAAGAAAGGTTACAATCCTGTTGATAATAAATCTTTGCCATATTCTTAATCCTCCTCAATAAAATCTGCTATATCACCAGATCCTCTGGTAAGGCCAGTAATACCTGTGCGTACCAACTCTTTTATCTCATACTGCTCTAATAGCTTTATAAAAGCATTGATTTTGTCCTGATTTCCCGTAAGTTCTATCATGAGAGACTCAATTGCCACATCCACTATTTTGGCTCTGAAAATATCTGCTATGGAAATAATGGACTGTCTATCTTTCCCTGTTGCATTTACTTTAACGAGAATTAACTCTCTAGTAACTGATTCACATGGTGATAATTCTATGATTTCAATGACATCTTCCAGTTTTTCTAGCTGCTTCCTAATCTGCTCCAGAATCTGATCGTCTCCTTTGGCTAAAACCGTCATTCTGGATATTGCTGGATCCTGTGTTTCACCTACGGTCAAACTATCAATATTATATCCTCTTCTGCTGAATAATCCTGCTACACGACTTAATACACCAGCAGTATTTTCCACCAGAATCGAAAATACCATTCTTCTCATAGCATGCTCCTCTCTGAATATGTAGAATCTCTTAAACATCAAGCAACTTATAAGAAAAGCCCTGCACCACAGGTCGCTCTGTAATGGGGCTTAGGTTGCTGTAATACTAATATGTTTATTAAGTTTTAAGCTATTGTATCAGCAAGCTTTTTATTTGTCAAGTACTGTAATAGATAAATTATCATTATTTCTAATAATTTTTTAAATTATATTCATCAGGGGAAATCAAAACAAAATGATAAAAGCACTAATTATCGGCCTATAACGGCCAATAATCGGCATATATAGTATTGCTCAACAAAAATCACCGCTACAGAGACGATGAATAAAAATACAATCTCATATAATAATCATAAGACCAATGTTGCGAACAAGGCCTGTTTTTAAGAAACCATATTTTAAAATGGTTGTTCGTCTTTTGATAAAACTCATCTTCCTTAAGTTGGAAAACTCGAATACAATCTTTTGCTTCTCTGGAGACAGATCTTTTCCATATATTTTTAAAAACTCAGCTGCTTGTTTCTGCAAGAAATCTAGGGAAGCCTTTTGCTCTGTTAAGGAGAAAATTCTATTTTTTATATAATCAATATAATTACGATTACCTACAAGATTTCCTCCATGCTGTCGGTAATAAAGGGTTTGTTGATTAAGATAGCTGATTCCTCCAAAGGCTGCTCCGATCAATGCTACCCACCAATCATGGAATCTAGCTTCCTCTGGCAGGGGATGTTCTTTTAGCAGTTTCCTAAGGGCTGCATTCACCATAATTGTACATCCAATTAATTTATTTTCCATTAATAGATGGGCAAGATCCGTTTTCTTAGGATCTAAATGTCCTGACTTAAAAAAGGAAGATGAAATCACCTTAAGCTTATGATCCGTTACGGTGGCATCGGTAAAGACTGCCAAGGGAAGATCTTCTTCCGTCTTTTTTTCCAATTGTAGCATCCGCTTTAATGTCGCTTCGATTTTATCCGGTTTCCAAACATCATCTTGATCACAGAACATAATATAGTCTGAAGAAGTGGCACATAGTCCTTGTAAAAAATTCTTGGTTACCCCTAGGTTTTTTTCGTTTTGTTTCAAATGTATTTTATTCGGCAACCTAGATTCATAATCCCTGAGTATATCAATGGTTTCATCTTTAGACCCATCGTCAAAGACAAAGATTTCTATGTCCTCATAGCTAGAAGCAAGAATAGATTCTAACTGCTCTCTAAGATATTTTTCACCATTATAGGTTGCCATTACGATTGATACCTTACTCATACTTTTTCCTCATTAAGCTTTTTTCTTTCCAGGTTATCTATTAAATAAGATATAAAACTTTATTTTCTCCAATAGGATCGATTCATACTGAAGCGGATCACCAGTTCTTCTGGTAATTTATCATAATGAAGGCCCAGTTGATATCCTAGGTATTTCATGCCACTACTTATAATTAAGTCTGGAATCAGTAAATATTTCTTTTTCTTAATTAAGTACTCTAGGGATTTTTTTACTAGCTTTATTCCTTCTGACTCTGATTTGGTCCCCTGAAAGACGCTGGCATATTGCTTATGGGAAACTCCTAGATCAAAGTTCCTGGTAAATTGCTGATGATAGGAATATTGATGGGAGTGAATTACTCTGGCTTCTGCTACATAAGCAATCTTATAGCCATTACGAATAAGACCTGACGCATAAATCATATCTTCATTGAAAATGGTCTTATCCACAAATCCCCCTAATTCACAAAAAACATCCTTACGATAGGAGGCACAAACATTGGAGCAAAAAAACGTCTTGATCCCTAGCTTGTCCAGATCCTCAAGAGATTTTACTCTACTTGTCTTTGGATAATTGAAATTTCTTGTGAAACGTTCTAGTAAATCCGCCTCATTACCAGCCAGTTGCCTAGCATAAGTAGCTGCAACCTTAGGATCTTCATATGGCTTTAATAAATGTTCCAGCAAGTATTCATCTTCTGGAATTGCATCCTGGGTCATGAAAACAAGGATCTGGGCATCCGATAAAGAGGCACCGAATTTCCGTGTTCCTCCATGGTCAAAGTCTTCTTTTTCTATGGGAATCACTTCAACCAAATCATCTGCAATCTCCGGCAAGGCTTGTTCCTCTCCCGCTTCTTCCCTAGTTTGAAGGATCAGAATCCGATTGGGTTTCTTCGTTTGCCGATAAAGCATCTCAATAAGTCGAATAAATTTATCATCAGAATGATAGGTTGGAATGATAACATCCACCTTAACATCATTTTCCCTTAAATAATTTGTATGCATAGTTTCCATATTTTTATCCTTCCATAGCCACAAAGTGTATAATAAGGTAAAATCCTATTTTAACCCCATTCTGATCCACCAAAGCAGTCATCTGCTCATCCAGATTTCATATCTCGCTGCTAAGCATTTCTATGACCAAGGGTTTTATGGCTGATTTTCCCTTACTATGAGTATACCACTTTTTTCATAGATAAAAACATTTCTTTTTATTCATCCTTTTGCTTCTTCACTAATCGCTCCACCAGACCGACTGCTGACTGGGCATCTTTGGAATATCCATCCGCACCGATTTCATTGGCATAGCCTTGGGTAATAACCGCTCCTCCAATGATTACTTTTGCCCGAAGTCCTTGTTCTCTAGCTATTTGAACAATTCGCTTCATCTCCACCATGGTTGTAGTCATAAGGGCTGACACTGCAATAATATCTGCATCTTCCTCTTTTGCGGTCTTTAAAATTGTATCCGTAGGAACATCCTTACCCAAATCAATTACCCGGTATCCATAATTTTTTAGCATTAAAGATACTAGATTTTTTCCAATATCGTGGATATCACCAGCAACGGTAGCGATAACTACGGTTCCTTTATTCTCGTCGCTAGTCCTTTCTATCATAGGTTCCAAAAACTCAATGGCTTTTTTCATTGCTTCTGCACCAGCAATCAGTTGGGGTAGGAAATAAATCTGCTGATCATACAATTGCCCCACTTCATTGATAGCCGGAATTAAAAACTGATCAATAATGTCGGCTGCTTGATAACCATTTTCCAAGTCTTCTTTTACTAAATCAATGATTTCCTTTCGATTTCCCTTAACAACAGCCTCAAAAATTGCTTCTCCAGGTTTTTTACTTTCTTCTTCTTTGGATTTTCCTTGATCCACTCGTATGTTTTTCGCTTTTTCCTCATCCTTTTGGCTAACTTTAACTGATTTTTCAATATATCGCCCGGCACTGTCCTCTTTTCCACAAAGCAAATCTGCAGCTAGGGCGGTATTCATCAGTAACTCCTGGGAAGGATTGGCAATGGCCATGGTTAAGCCTGCTTGGATGGCAAAGGAGAGAAATGTACTGTTAATATATTGTCTCATGGGAAGTCCAAAAGAAATATTGGACAAGCCAACCACCGTTGCAATCCCCAATTCCTCCTTACAAAAACGAATGGTTTCTATGGTCTCTATAGCAGCCTTGGGATTGGCTCCTACGGTAACCACAAGTCCATCTATAATAATATCCTCCTTGGTTAAGCCCACTTTGTAGGCACGATCCAATAGGGTTGTAATGATTTCTTTCTTCTCTTCAATATTTTTAGGCAATCCTTTTTCCGAAACTGGTAACAAAATAAACATGGCTCCATATTTTTTTGCAAGGGGAAGTAGCCGTTCTGATTTATCCTTCTCCAATGAAATGGAATTAATCAAAGCTCTTCCCGGATAAAGCCTTAAAGCAGCTTCCATAACATCTGGATTACTGGTATCAATGCAAAGAGGTAGCTCCGTGGTTCTTAATNCCTCCTCCATTACCTGGATCATCATTTCTTTTTCATCAATCCCGCTCATGCCCAGATTGATATCTAGAATGTCTGCTCCCAGTTCCTTTTGTTCCTGTGCCATCTTCAATACCAAGGATAGCTTTCCTTCTCTGAGTTCATCTTGCATTTGTTTTTTTCCAGTTGGATTAATCCGTTCCCCAATTACCATAAANGAACCAGATAAATCAATTTCTCTTGTGTTTTTCTCAGTAGTCAGGGCTCTGACATGGGTCCTAGGGATTCTGTGAGTTTTTTTATTTTCTACTTGTTTGGATAAGCGCCGAATATGTTCCGGTGTACTACCGCAGCAGCCCCCTACGATTGCTGCACCTTCCTCCACCAATTTTTCCATTTCTAAGGCAAATTCTTCCGCTCCCATAGGGAATATGGTTTCCCCATCGATTAATTGTGGAATACCTGCATTGGGCTTAGCCATAATGGGAATATGGGCATATTCCTTCATTTCCCGAATAATCTCATGCATCTTATCCGGTCCTGTGGAACAATTCACTCCGATGGCATCGACCCCCATACTTTGCAGTACAATAACTGCTGTTTTGGGATCGGTACCAAATAAGGTTCGTTTATTT
>JGI24710J26742_10001081_pt1 | contig 25372 bp, 18 predicted proteins | sample BioPla2DNA2_FD_26742 | JGI IMG/M metagenome (IMG submission 26742) | reverse complement strand
TCCTGTGCTCCCCCATCTCCCTCCTGATCCATGGGGTTTAGCTTTACTCTTAAATCCACCCTGGCTCTACCCTCTCCAGGCTCTGGGCGCTCTATGTAGTTTCCTTCTTTAATAAGTTCCTCTCCCATGGAATTAAGACCAAGCATCAGAATTAAAAATTGAAATGATATAAGGATGAAGAGAACCATAGCCACTTTTTTGCACCAATATAGCCTTTGAATTCCTTCTGGTCTTGATGTCAGATAAATTGATTGAAGGGAGATTCGAATCTTAGAATTTTTATTTAGATAATGATCTAGTTTAAAGATTTGGATGAACATATATGAGATCGGGTAAAGAAAATATAGTTTGTGTTCCTTCCGGTCTATCCCTTTAAAGATTGTTCCATATTTTATAGAGGATATAAAATATGATATCACGAAAATAGTTAATAAAATTATTGCAAGGATTACCATGATCTCCCCTCCTTACACCTGGATATCCATGATTTTTTGCATTATTTTAATGGCAAGTAAATAAATGATTAATAGGATGGACATTACAGACACCCCAAAAACATTATGGTATAACGGATCTAAGTATCCAGGGGATGTTAGGTTAAGATAAAATAAGATCCCTTGGGGAATGACTTTCATAATATTGGCTTCCAATTTTTTAGATGAAATCAGTGTAATAATTTCTCTTTTAATATCAATCTTATCACTTATGGTATTACTTGTTACTTTAATTACATGGACTAAATCTCCCCCCGTTCTTTTTGCCGTGGCAAATACTTCAGCAAAGCTTATAATATCCTCAATCCCTGTCCTTTCACCAAAGTCCTCAAGTACCTTTTCTATTGTGATGTTCATATGTAATTGCTGAATCATATAATGTAGCTCTTGCATAATAAGAGAATCTGACTTATATAAATGTTTCAAATCCTTGTATGCTTCCTCTAAAGCATGTTCCGGTGAATAACCGGCATTCAAAGCGGCAGAAAGACTTAGTATCACATCCTTAAACTCTAAGTTAAGCTGCCATTTTTGTTCCTTTAAACACTCTTTTTTCTTTTTCTTTCGAAATATAAAAACTAGGGGTGCTAAAAACAGAATTGATAAGACACTTTGATAGAACAAATATCCTATCATGCCAATGAGACAGATGCTTTGAAGTGTATAGATTATATTTTCTTTTCTAGTAAAACGATAATCACAATAATTAACCACCATAGCCACCTTTAAAAATTTTATGAATTGCTATATTCACATTTTATCCCTGCTCGGTATAACTTATCTTTTTTAACTAAGTCATTTTCTCTTTTTAATTCTCCTAGAATCTTTCCATCCTCTTCCCCTGTTTCTTCAAAAGCAAAGAGAGGGTTCATTTGAATTTCACCTTCCTTGCAATCCAATACTTCTACAATACTCAAAACTCTTCTTGATTTGTCTCGTAGACGTCCTAGATGGACTATGATATCTAGAGCTGAAGCAATCTGTTTTCGTATTGCAAGCAAAGGAAGCTCCGCCCCCATAAGAACCAGGGATTCCAAGCGGCTTAACATATCCCTAGGGGAATTTGCATGACCTGTAGACAAAGATCCATCGTGGCCGGTATTCAGGGCTTGCAACATGTCCATAGCCGAAGCATCTCGGACCTCCCCGACGATGATTCTGTCTGGCCTCATACGCAAGGCTGTTTTTATTAAATCCCGAATGGTAATTTCATTACTGCCTTCCGTATTGGCATTTCTTACTTCCAAGCGAACCAGATTGGGAATATCTCGAATCTGCAATTCTGCAGAGTCTTCTATGGTTATAATTCGTTCATCCTGTGGAATAAAGTTAGATAATACATTAAGAAATGTGGTTTTTCCTGATCCGGTTCCCCCACTGATGAAGATATTGTAACCTGCAATCACCAGTTGCTTTAAAAATGTTGCCGCCTCCTCACTGATGGAATTTACTTGAATCAACTGATTCATGGTCATGGGCTTCTCAGGAAACTTACGAATGGTGATTACTGGCCCATCTAAGGATACTGGTGGAATAACGATATTGACCCTAGATCCATCGGATAATCTGGCATCTACAATGGGATTAGCCTCATTTATGATTCTATTGGATTGGGAAACCATCTGCTGCACAATATCTTCCAACTTCTGTTGCGACTCAAAGCACTTATCATAGGGATAGATTCTTCCTTCTTTTTCAATAAAGATATAATCGGAACCATTTACCATAATTTCTGAGATATCTTTATCTTCGATTAATTCCTGCAAAACATCAAAACCATGGATGGAATGTAATATTTCCTTACGGAGTATTAACTTATCTTGCATAGGGATATAAGTTTTCTTACTAAATTCCATTAATACAGAATCTATGGTTCTTAAAATCTCTTCTTCGGTAATTTCTTTACTTAAATCAATGTTTTCAAGAGTTAGATTCCTAATCTTTTCTTTTATATTCATAAATCCTCCCTTTGTCTATGGATGATTTAATTCACAAGATGCCATCTTCCAGATGGGGTGTTTCTTTAGATCCTCCAAGGTCCCTATCTTACCATCCAGCACCATATCTATTGGAAGTTTGATTTTATGGTACCTATCTTGATCCATCTTAAGTCCTAAGAATTCCATCTGTCTTTCCCACTCATTTAATACCCTCTGTTCATAAAATCCTTCCTTAGATATGATATAGACATAATCGGATTGCCTTAAGATTTCTACTGTGGCATCCGTATAGATTCCAAGATAAAAAACCACAGTATCATAGTATGAGCTCCTTCTCATTAACTGAAGCCAGTGATTCACATCTTCACCGGTTAAGGATATTAAATCCAAGCCATGGGTAAGTCCGGACAAGTAAGCTAAGCCATCGTAATACCTTGTAAGTTCTTTCTCCTTCAAAGAAATATTGGGATTGCTTTCTTTCAGATAATAGATAAATTCAGATAATGAATGGGAAGCTATCTCTTCCCCTAATAGAAAATTGGTTGAAAACAAATCAAAGGGAATCCATAATACTTTTTTTCTTTCCGTATAAGAATAGCTCAAGGATAGAGCATAATAATATTTTATAATATCTGCTAAGGGCGTATAAATTGATATGATTTCTAATTTACCGGATTTTATACCGGCCATNTCATTATTATTCTTGTTGTATTCCGATATTACTTGGGACACAATAGAAGCTGCTGCCTGATATTTAAAGATAGTGGGATGTTCTGTCATAGCATTTTCCTTGGGGCGTTCTGCCAGCAAATAAATATATCTTATTTTATTTTTTGCTATCTCCTCATCCAGTGAGACCCCCTCTCCAAGCAGCAAAACTTCTACTTCTTTCTTGCTTAGGAATTCTAGTAGATACTCTTCCTCTGAGAAGGAAAAATACTCAAAATCCAAATCCCTTCGCCTGTTAAAGTATTCCATAAGACCAGATGCAAAGGTCATATCTGAATCATAAATTGCAAGACACTTATTCAATATTACCTCCTAAAAAACTGATAAATCATGGGAAGCCATTAAGAAGTTAAGAAACGATTATATGTAGATAAATAAGTAAATAAGATAAATAAGTAGATATAAATAGGAAGGCAGAAATTAAGATTAAATATAAAGAATTATCATTATATTACCCTGGATATTTTTGTATGTCAACAAAAAACAAAGATTCCCTTTTATTTTTGGTAAAGCAGAATAAAAAGAAGCTCCTTCTTTGACAATATGCACAAAGACTACTTATAAGAATAATAAATTGCCAGGCCATAGAGCATGATAAAGCCAGGTAAGCCTAATAAGCCATTGGATAAAACCGTCACAGGATTAATACCCACATTAATATTATAGCCTTGGGTTCTTAATAATAGGTCTAGGGCATAGATTCCTGCTGTACCTGCAAAGGCGCGTACAGCAAAATCCACTAAAAGATCTGGCCGGCGCTTAATCAGACAGATCCCGATAAAAACAAGGCATACAATGATAATTCCAATTAAAATCGTACTTTCCATAGTTACCCCCAAAAAAATAATACAACCTATTACATTTATATACCCATATAACCAATTTATTCTATTTATTTAGTATATATAGGAAATATTTTGACTATACTAATAAAAAACATTAGTTATAAAAGGTGGTGTAACCGATTGAAGTGGTTTTCAAAAAAGAAACCAGCAAAAGAAGATTTATTAATTGACGAAATAAATAAAACAAAAATTGCATTAGAAGCCGCATACTCTAACTTTGAAAATGTGGTTGATCCGGATTTAATCGATAGTTGTATCTACGAAATGAACGCTGTGCAAAACCGCTACAAATTCCTATTGAAACAAGCAAAGGCTGCTGATAAGAATTTTTGTTAATTAACATATGTAAAAAATGCTGGCCTAAGCCAGCATTTTCTTTGTATTTTATCTAATCTTTTGTTTGATAATCAAAAATCTTTTGTTTCTTTTATTTCTTATGGGTATCGTTTTTTCTCTATCCTATGTATTTATTGATACCTTTTATTCTTTGTACTTTTACTGATATAATAAAATATTTAAAGGTTTTAAAAATATCTTATGTATTCTAAAATACTTTCGTTTTCTAAAATATCTTTGGTTTCCTATTGCAACTTTCGTTTCCTAAAACATCTTTCGTTTCCTAAAGCATCTTTCGTTTCCTATTACAACTTTCGTTCTATAAAACATCTTTCGTTTTCTAAACATCTTTCGTACCCTTAAATTCCTTGGTTTCTTACATATCATGAACAAAAGCTTGTTCGTGATTTTCTGCTCCAATCGGAACCTTCCAGTAAACTTGATTTTCCTCATTTCGTTTGCATATTATCATATGTTTATTATAAGTCCTTCTTTCGTTCATGGCTTTATGCAATAAACCCACGATTCTGTTGATTAGGATCAATGTAGGTCTCATTGAGAGTACCTTTACCGTAGGTTAAGCCCGCATAGACTTGTTGTGTGTTACGCATCACAGGCCCACTGGTATCTTGACTGCTGATACCAGAAAAACCAGTATACAGTTTATTTAATACTGATTCTGCACTGTCTAAAGAAATCGGATTCTGCTTAATGATTGCAGTGATAATCCGCTTGTTTATATATAGATATAGGCTTAATAAATCATATGAAATAGCATATTTAAAATCAAGGGTAGAAATCAGTTCATTGACATATTTTTGTGCTCTTTTCAATGACTTTGCAAAAGTATCTAAATCACTTTGATCATAGGCATCTTTTGCATCCCGAAGCTCTGTTTGAATCATTTCATATAAAATGACAGTAAGCTCACTTTTATTGGCTTGTGCTATCCTAGCTGTATAAGCCTGAATGGCCTCTTTCTTCATATTTTATCCCTCCCAAGCAAAGTCAAATCAATCAATTACTGTTGTAGTAAGGAAAGGATTGTCTGTGGTCTTTGATTTGCCTGTGCCAACATAGCAGTACCAGCTTGAGCCAATACATTCTTCTGGGTATATTCTGCCATCTCCTCAGCCATATCAACATCCTCAATACGAGATAAGGATTCGGTCATGTTTTCCTGAGTAACATCTAAGTTGGAAATGGAGTGTTCCAAACGGTTCTGATATGCACCTAATTTGGAACGAATGGCAGAAACCGTATTAATGGCTATATCCAATAAGCCAATAGCTTCCTGAGCTCCATCGGCGGTTCCAATATTTATTTTGTCAATTCCTAAGGTTCTTGGATTTACCTTTGGAATACGGATTGACATTGTCTGACCTTCGTTAGCACCAATCTGTAGATCCATAGGGCCCGCATCTAAAACAGATACTGTAATTGTTTCCGTATCCGCTGTAGTAGGTGGTGTAATATCATCTGGTAATTCAACCCCCGGATTATCAGGGCCTGCGCTTTTAACTAATTTAAAATCATTAAATTTTGTCTGCACAGTACCTGGAGCTACTTCAAAGACCATACTAAAATCATTACGGTCCGATACAGTAATTTTATTACCAGAGATGGATACCGTTGCTGTATTTGCAAATAGGGATGCCTCGCTATCCGCTTGCTTATATACTAAAGATGCTTTCGCATCAATTCCTTCTGCCTTTATCTTTTCTGTGCTTAGTCCAAATAATTTAGCCAAATCTGGGTTGTCACAATAGATTTCAATGGATTCTCTTGATCCATAATCTCGGCTAACAAAAACTAAGGAGTCGGTCCCTTTAAAGGTAGTGCTGGGGTATCCTGCCATATCCAAATTCTTTGTTGTTGATGGTAACTCTGGATTTTCTACATCTTCCTTAGCAACAGCAAATACATTGACATTCACATTATCACAAACATCTCTGATTTTTTGGAACACCTGATCAATGGTGTCATCTTTTTCAACCACCACGGATTCTCCATTAATATTAATGGTGCCAGTTTCACTGTCTTTAATCTTTCTTTCTGTGGTTTTTATTGGATCCCCATCTTCATTCTTGTATTCCTCACTAGCTGCTCCTATAATCACAGCTTGTCTTGCATCTTGCTCAATTTTTACTTGATAATCACCAACCGGTACTGAGTCCGATAGGGATATTAGATTTACATTATTATTGCTAGAATAGGATTTCCGATCGATGTTCCCATCTAGTAGAGTCATCGTATTGAATTCTGTATTTTCAGATATTCGTATGATTTCTTCATTTAACTGGGTAATCTCTGCCTGAATTGCAATACGGTCTTCTATCGTATAGGTACCATTCGCAGATTGAACTGCTAATTCCCTCATTCGTTGAAGCATAGATTCTACTTCTATCAAGGCACCTTCCGCTGTCTGTATTACAGAGATACCATCTGCCGCATTTCGGCTGGACTGCTCTAAACCAGCAATCTGAGTTCTCATTTTTTCAGAGATAGCAAGCCCTGCAGCATCATCCGCTGCACTATTGATACGAAAACCAGAGGATAATCTTTGTAAACTTGCTTCCATCTGTTTATTGGTTTTTGCTAATTGATTATTCGCTTTTAAAGCGGAAATATTATGGTTAATACGCATAGATTTCACCTTACCCTTTCAATTGCTACCATCCTCCCATCCTTGCATGAATGGTTAGCCAATTAAAATTTATAGTATTTTTCGATACATCCTTGTAACGAATTTTAATCATATTCCTTGGTATTGCCTTCTTTAGCTAGTATTTCAGACAAGAAAATTCTTTAAGGGCTCTTGCTTAATGATTATGTATGGTTTGTACCATCCGGACTACGGATTTGGCAATCCGATAAAGTTGCCGTTCCTTGTCAGACCTTCGATCCCCTTCTTCTTCATAATCAATATTGTAGTTGATTGTTCCTTGGGGTTTGATACCAAAATCCAAGGATTTTATATTGATATTCTCTTCAAGGGCAAGCTGCTCAAGGATACCCATGGATCCCTTGATACGGTCCAAACCTTCCCGATTATCACAGGCAATAAATCCGGTTAAGAAATTGTTCTTTAAAATAAAATCCGCCTTTACCTCTCCCAGCTTTTCANAAGCCATAGAAACAGAAACTNTACCTGCAGCTTCCCTATTACGATTTATGGTTACATTGAGGTTAATGGTTCCGGCTTCTGTCTCAACCGGTATCTGGTAGAATTCCCTTTTTGCCAATGTTTTTAAAAATGATACCTGCGCTAAGATATTCCTTAACTGAGATAGCTTTTGGTAATCAATCTTTTCTTCTTGACAGGCTTGATCCACTACTTGATTCGCTAGCTTCTCTAAATGGTCATAGGCTTCGGCCATGGAATTCTCATCATTTAATTTATCGGCTAGTTCAAAATTTTCCTTTAGGTTTATTTTATCTTTTTCGACGGAATTTTCCTTCTGTATCTTAAGTAACCTCTTAATTGGTGACTCCCCATTACTTAAGATATGGTTTGCCAATATGATATTTCCAGTATGGTTCGGTATTTTAAAACTGTTTAAAAAACGGATGGCAGAATCTGAGTTCTTATATATTTCTTGAATTTCCTGAATTTTTTGCAGATTCTCCTCCCCATCCAGTACTGCATCAAGATCAGGGTTTATAAGCTTTTCATTAAGACGCTCTAAGGATAGATCTTTTATACTGTCCCAAAGACCAGACCTTGAAGCAGAAGCCATTTCGCCATCCCTGAGAATATTATTTATATCCTGGCTTTCGCTCATGATTTCCTGCTGAAGGCTAGTTAGCTTTTGGGGTGATATCCGATCTCGAATTTGCTGTAACATTCGGTTATAATATTTTTCTTGGGACTCCTGTAAGACTTCATCTAGGGATGAAGAAACCTCTAAGGTACTCTCTTTTCCCAGAAAACCTTTTTCAATCTGTTCCAATATGCTCTCACCTTGCTCAGTAAGCCCCTCCAAAAGTCCAAATTCATCATCAATTATGGTGTTGATGCTTTTATTTCTCGTTCGAATAGCAGAAAGTAAATGATTCAAAGTAACTTCCCTACCAGACTTCAATACAGACCCTAGGGCAGCCCCATCTGATTTTTCCAGTTGGTATAGCAAACGAAATACTCCTATATAAGCCTTTCGCTCCTGATCTGAAATAAGCTTGTCTTTTTCCAGATTACGAAGATATGTGCTAAATTTTTGTGAAGCATCGATCCCATCTTCCTGATTAATTCGATCAATCTCTTGATTTAGTTCATCAATGGGAATATGAAGTGGATTCTTCTTTTCCTTAATTAAGCGCAAAATGGTTGCCGATTGTAAGTTCTCCATAAGATAATTAATCTCCATATCATAGGCCTTTATCTGGGTTATATTATCTAAGTTTATTTCCATACCATTATAGGCTAAAATTCGAACTGCTCTTTGATTTTCTCTGGTAATCTCTAACTTCATCTCATTAAGTAGATGGTCAACATTTTGAAATGCCTTCTGTATCGAATCACCATATTCCTGATTCGGTACAGTAAGCATTGTTTCATATGCTTCTCCTGCTTTAAGTAACTCCTGCCTAAGTATATTCCCTTCCTCAAGCAGTGAGGGAATTGTCTGCTGCCAACGTTGTGACAAGGTAGTACCTAATAAGTACTCTGGCATAGTTTTTAGCCGAGCTATTCCAATGGTTGTTTCCTTTAAAATATGAATATTTTGCTCAGATGTATCCATATGCTCAGCCTTTAATAAGTCCTTATAGTACTGATCTTCTAATTCTCTTAGGGCCTCTACTACCTTCTCCAACCGCTCCGTTCGAACCTGAATTCCCTTCTTTTCCAGTTTATAGGCAACTTCTCTGGTCATCTTAAGGCGGATTTCTTCCAACTGGCGTTTTGCTTTTATGGCTTCAATATCAATGGTTTCCTTCTTTTCCTTACCTTTTTCTACTTGGCCTTTCTTAATTTCTAAAGTTTCTTTATATTCTGTAGATGGTTCAGAAAAAGATCTCTGAATTCTCCATAATCTATGGATGCTTAACTCCATCCCAGACCCAACAGCTTCTTCTACTGTTTTATCTGTTATAGAATTAAGATCCTTTATGAAATCTTCATAGTTAAAATCAGAATGGCTCACAAGGACATCCTTTGGCGCCATACCCTGTTTCATTCCTTGAATAATCTGATCAAAGATTTTCTCCAGTCCATAGCTGTTTTTTATCTGGTCCATATCTTTTTTATACTGGAAGCTATTTTTTGTTAAAGCCAAACCATTCTCTAATAACCATTTTGCATCATCTAAGCTTTCATCATTTAACTCATAGCCAGCCGCTTCAATAATTTCCTTCATTTGAGGCTGCAAATCCTCCCAAACCTGGGAATGGAATGCCTTATGGTTCTCTTCCTGGCCTAGAACATTGCCATTATAAAAAGCCTTATAAAGGTTTTCAATCGTTGGTTTCATATCATTTTTAATTAAGTATTTTATGGTTTTCTTATTGATATGAGGAATAATTTTACTCATTTCTAATGCAGAACTTACCAACTGAATATTTTCCTTTGAGTTTGGTAAGTTTTCATATGCTAGGATTTTTTCTATATCCTCTTTATCATATGTTTTTTTCTCAAATGTCGATGAATCCTTCTTGGTATGATTCCTATGCTCTTTGGCACGTAACATCCCATGATAAAGCTCCTCTACACTCAATTTATGAATTTGAAAACCTTCCTTAAGAATAAACTGGATATCCTCTTTGGTAAGTTTAGCGCTTATTTCTTCCATATGGTGTTTTGTGTTCAGGAGATTTTTCTCTTTTTCTTGTATTGTATCTTTTTTACTTGCCAACAAGGCCATTTTTTCAGATCCTAGGGTAATCAGGGCCATACTGACTTTGATCGCATTTTTTTCATTGGAATCTAGTATTTTTAATTCAATCAGTTTTTCCGTAACTCTTCCCGCTTCAAATCTATAGACCTGGCCCACAGAGGCTCCTTTTATGAGATCCTTTGATGCCTTGACCTTTTCTCCATTAAAATCAAGAACCAGCGAATCTCCCACAGCAACAACAACTCCTGTGATTTTCTGACCTTTTTGAAAAGAGATTCGTCCCTTTTGGGCTCTTGTATTATCCAACTGCTTTGATTTTATTTTCTTATGACTTTGGATCGAGGATTCACTTGACGTACTTGAAGTATTGTAGCTACAAATATATTCCATTCCTACACCGATGCCTTTCACATTCCATTTATTTATGATAAAGTTATTTCAAGCTATATTTCCGGTAAAATTTTCTATGTTTAGTGTCAAAATACTTGTGGAAAAGTAGATTGACCTACACTTTTTATATATAAAGATTTTTTATTCCTGATTCTTCTATCATCATTTATAATAATTGTTACGAAATATATTTCGGATGATTTGTCATAAAACTTTACTTTTGTGACTTTCTAATCCATGATACATAAATCGAAACATAAATTTTAATTGAACGAAAAAGAAAACTTTTTTGCACAAAAACATTGGATCAATGAAACATTTACATAGATATTAAAATTAAAAATACTTCTTAGCTTTTTGTCCAACGAATACACATAAAGAAACAAGGCTTTTATGTCTAGTCCAAATCAATCTATCAGATATAGACTACCGGGAGGTCCTTATGTTTAAAAAGTATTTAAAGTTGACTGCTATCTTACTAGTTTCAATTTTCATTAACCTTAGTATCGTCAGTTGTAACATTCAATCAAAGCCAGAGAAAGTACAGAATGGTTTTGATGATTTTATGAATGAATTATTCGTTATGGAAGTACAATCCGACACCCTTTCTTTGAATTACTCTCTTGCAGAACCAGAAAAATACGGAATAGAAATTCGCAAAGCTAGTTTGGGAGAGTATAGTATCGATCGTATGAATCAAGGACTGAGTCTTTCTGAAAATGCCTTAGAACGCTTAGAATCCTTTGACTACTCCTTATTAACCCCAGAACAACAATTAACCTATGATATTGTTCAAGACTATTTGAAAATGGATCTTTCTTTTGGTGATTACCTCTACTATAACGAATGTCTAGGTCCTACAACCGGAATACAAGCACAACTTCCTATTCTATTAGCGGAATACACCTTCTACGAAAAAAATGATATTGATCATTATTTGGATCTACTTAAATGTGTTTATGATTACTTTGAAAGTATTGCGCTTTTTGAAATTCAAAAATCTGAAAAAGGCCTTTTTATGAGTGATATGGTTGCAGATCAAATTATTGCACAGTGTGAAGCTTTTATAGAAAATCCAGAAAAGAATTTCTTAATTGAATATTTTAATGAGAAAATATCTGACTATGAAGGTTTAACAAGGGAGGAAATCATAAAATATCAAAACCAAAATTGGGTAACTGTAATGGAATACGTGATCCCAGCCTATAAAATGCTGATTAATGTATTAAAAGATTTAAAGGGTACTGGTACCAATCAGGCAGGTCTATACTATTTTCCTGAGGGGCAAGCATATTATAAATGTCTCGTACGCTATAAAACAGGATCCAATAAGGATTTGCATGAAATGGCGGATATGCTAAACAAGGCCATATCCGATGGTATCCTAGAGATTACAACCATTTCACTTACGGATTCCGATATATTAAATAAGTACCTGTCTTTTTCCTCTTTTCCAATTACGAATCCGGAAGAAATTCTTTCTGATTTACAAAAAGATATTTCAAAAGATTTTCCGGAGGCCATACCGGTAAACTGTGAAATCAAATATGTCCATGAGTCTCTGGCAGATTATTTGAGCCCTGCTATGTATTTGGTCCCACCCATCGATAACTTTACGAATAATCAAATCTATATTAACGGAAATGATAATGATACCCTATCTATGATTTATACCACAGTAGCTCATGAAGGTTATCCAGGACACCTTTACCAATGTGTTTATTTTCGAAATCAAAATCCTGCACCCATTCGTAGTATTATGAATTTCTTAGGTTACGATGAAGGATGGGCTACATATGTTGAACTGTATTCATATCAGTTATCCGGTATTGACAAAAATCTTGCCGACTTTTTAGCTGCCAATAATATTGTCATCCTCTGTATGTATGCCCGAGCAGATATTGGTATTCATTATGAGGGCTGGAAGAGGGATCAGGTGGTATCCTATATCATGAATTTTATAGATGAAGAGGAAATCGCAGAATCGATTTATTATACCCTTTTGGAAGAACCAGCAATCTACCTTCCCTATGCCATAGGATATTTGGAAATTATGGAATTAAGAAATAAGGCTGAAACAACTCTAGGTGATCACTTTGTAGCAAAAGAGTTTCATGAATTTTTATTAGATATGGGACCTGCACAATTTCACGTAATTGAAGAATATCTTGATCAATGGTTAGAAGAAATGTTAAAATAAGTTTGTGAAATTTTTGCCATATCTGTATAATTTTCGTTGACATTTACAGAATACAGTTTTATACTTATAGTGGCGGACAATTGATTTATAATGAAAACAATTTTCTGTTAATTCTATAGTCACAGACTAAAAGATAGGAGGAAAATATATGTCAACAAGAGCGTACTTTAAACGTGAAGAAATTGGTGCAAACAAACCTGCTTTTTCCAGAACCCGTTCTATCATTGAAGCTGCCTTTTACGGTAATAATGTAATTAAAATTAATACTTTAAAAGAAGCTTACGAACTCGCTAAAAATTCACCTGGAACAATTGTCACAGATATGCCAGTTTATCGTGGCGAAGAATTTGGTCTTGAAAAGGATGCTAAGATACTATTATTTAATGATGGTTCCGTTACCGGCCGTTGTGCAGCTGCTAGAAGAATTGCTGGTGAGCCCGGTGTAGATTGTCCTGATCTTGATAAAAAAGTTATGGATGCAATTTATGATACAAGATATCAGACATTATACCATGCTGAGGTATTCATTGGTTTGGATCCTGAATTCATGGTAAAAGCTCATTTATTAATTCCTGAAGGCGAAGAAAATATTTTGTACAACTGGATGTTAAACTTCCAGTATATGTCTGATGAATATGTTAAGATGTATAAGAAATCCAGACCTATTGGAAATGAACCAGATGTTTATATTTTCTCCAATCCTCAATGGAAACACAATGAACATCCTTTAGGATTAACATATTTTAATACTGCTAATAACTGTGCCGCATTACTAGGCATGAGATATTTTGGTGAACATAAAAAAGGAACACTTACCATCGGTTGGGCAATTGCAAATCGTAACGGCTATGCTTCCTGCCATGGTGGACAAAAAAGATATAACCTTGCTAATGGAAAATCTTATGTTGCATCTGTATTTGGTCTTTCTGGATCAGGTAAATCCACAATTACTCATGCAAAACATGGTGGCAAATACGATGTAACTGTTCTTCATGATGATGCTTTCATTATCAATACAGAAACTGGTTCCTCCATTGCTATGGAACCTACCTATTTTGACAAAACTCAAGACTATCCTACATACTGTGATGATAATAAATATTTATTAACTGCACAAAACTGTTCAGCTACCATCGATGAGGATGGAAAGGTTGTTCTTGTAACCGAAGATATCAGAAATGGGAATGGCCGTGCAATTAAATCAAAATTATGGTCACCGAACCGAGTTGATAAGATTGAAGAGCCAGTTAACGCTATTTTCTGGATTATGAAAGATCCTACCATTCCTCCTGTAGTAAAACTAAAAGGTGCGTCTCTTGCTTCTGTAATGGGCGCTACCTTAGCAACTAAGAGAACTACTGCTGAGCGTTTGGCTCCTGGCGTAGATCCTAATGCTTTGGTTGTTGAACCCTATGCTAACCCATTCCGTACCTATCCTTTAGTAAACGATTACGAGAAATTCAAAAAGCTTGTTGCGGAAAGAAATGTTGATTGCTATATTATCAATACTGGAGATTTCATGGGCAAGAAAGTTCAGCCTAAGGATACCCTTGGTATTATTGAAGCAATCGTTGAAGGAACTGCTGAATTTAAGAAATGGGGTCCTTTCGAAGATATCGAGATCTTTGAGTGGGAAGGCTTTGTTCCAGATCTAAATGATCCAGAATACAAAGCTCAGCTTACAGCAAGAATGAATGATAGAATTAAGTTCGTTGAATCCAGAGAAACTGAAAAAGGTGGATACGACAAACTTCCTGCAGACGCAATAGAAGCATTAAAGAAAGTTGTTGCTGCACTTGCTTAATTTATAATATTAGAGCATGGATCCCCCAAGCTCATATTAATTAAATTAATAGTAACTTCATAATAATTATTCAAAACAAGGTGGATTGCTTTGTCAATTCATCTTGTTTTATTTGTTTTATAAGGGATACTATAGAAAATCATACCTCTGTTCTTTAAAGCTACCAACAAGGCCTAACGGATAGAATAAAAAAGCTGATCTATAATCTAAGCTATGAGATATGCTTTCATCTCTTACTTGATTATAGATCAACCACTTTATTTTTCTACTCTTGATTCCTTATATGCCCAATTCCTTACATGATTTCTGCACCTGCAGGCATTGGCCTATCTGGTATCATTAAGGCTAAATTTCCATCTGCATCCTCTGCACATAGGATCATTCCTTCTGAAATTAAACCGGCTAGTTTGGCAGGCTTTAGATTCACTACTACCATAACCTTCTTACCCACCATCTCTTCCGGTGTATAATGTGCTTTAATACCGGATACAATCTGTTTTATTTGAGAACCGATTTTAACCTGAGAGCAAAGGAGTTTTTTTGATTTTTTCACTTCTTCACAGGCTATGATTTCTCCTACCTGGAACTGAAGTTTCGCAAAATCCTCATAGCTAATCTCCGGTTTTGCCTCAATATCAATAACAGTTTCATCCTTATTGTTTTCAACTTCATTATCTGTTGAATTATTCTGCTTCTGATCTGCTTGCCTTGCTTCCACTTTCTCTAATACTTCCTTCAGATCCAAACGGGCAAATAATATCTGTGGTGTAGATGTTACTTTCGTTCCATCTTTGTATAAACCAAATTGATTTAATTCCTCCATTGCCCTTTCTTTCGTAGATAATTGTTGAAGAATTTTATCAGCAGTTTCTGGCATAAAGGATTTTAACAAGCTAGCACCAATGCAAATACTTTCTACTAGATTATATAAAACGGTTTCTAGACGGGCTTTCTTATCTTCTTCCTTAGCAAGAATCCAAGGCATGGTCTCGTCAATGTATTTATTGCAACGTTTAAATAGAGTAAATATCTCGCTAATGGCATCAGCTACCCTAAGCTTCTCCATTTTTTCAAACACTTTTTTTGGAGTCTCCAAGGCAAGAGCCTTTAACTCTTCATCTACATCCTCTACTACCTGGCCATTTCGCACAAGTCCATCAAAATATTTATTGGACATAGATATTGTTCGGTTTACTAAATTTCCAAGGGTATTCGCTAGGTCAGAATTAATTCTTTCCACCAAGAGCTCCCAAGAAATAATACCATCATTATCAAAGGGCATCTCATGGAGTACAAAATATCGAACGGCATCTACGCCAAAGATATCTGCTAGATCATCCGCATAGAGCACATTACCTTTGGACTTACTCATTTTATCCCCTGCAGAACCCTGTAATAACCATGGATGGCCAAATACTTGCTTAGGTAAGGGAATATCAAGAGCCATTAACATAATCGGCCAGTAAATGGTGTGGAATCTTAGGATATCCTTTCCAATTAGATGTAAATCTGCTGGCCAGTATTTATGAAACTGCTCCGAACTATTTCCATCGGCATCATATCCAATTCCCGTAATATAGTTACTTAATGCATCCAACCAAACATAAACTACATGTTTTTCATCAAAGTCCACCGGAATTCCCCATCGAAAAGAAGTACGGGATACACACAAATCCTGAAGTCCTGGCAACAAGAAATTATTCATCATTTCATTTTTTCTTGATTCTGGCTGAATAAATTCTGGGTGATTATTGATATGATCAATTAATCGATCTGCATATTTACTTAATTTTAAGAAATATGCCTCTTCCTTTGCTGGTTGAACTTCACGACCACAGTCCGGACATCTTCCATCTTTCAATTGAGAAGTTGTAAAAAAGGATTCACAAGGTGTACAGTACATTCCTTCATAATNGCCTTTATAAATATCACCCTGTTCATAAAGTTTTTTAAATATTTTTTGAATTTGTTTTTCATGATAGGAATCCGTAGTACGGATAAACTTATCATAAGAAGTATTCATTAAATCCCAAATATCCTTAATCTGGCTAGCAATGCCATCTACAAAATCCTTGGGTGAAACACCAGCCTCTGCTGCCTTTAACTCAATTTTCTGTCCATGCTCATCTGTCCCAGTTTGAAAGAAAACATCATATCCTTGGAAACGCTTAAATCTGGCTATACTATCCGCCAAGACAATTTCATAAGTATTTCCTATATGAGGTTTTCCAGATGTATAAGCAATTGCTGTCGTAATATAATAGGGTTTCTTGCTCATATTCTCATCCTTTCTTAAATTTCTAAATAAATTTAAGCTCCAACTTGAAAGCTAAGGTAAGGCCAACTTATGGTAAGCCTTGTTAAATATTTATAAGTACCACAATATAAATGACTTGGCTGCTTACAAAATTGAAATAAAAAACTCCCGCCCTTAAATTCTTAAAGACGAGAGAACTTCCCGTGGTACCACTTTAATTTGCTTATATCTCACGATATAAGCCTCTTTCGCTGCCATAACAGCTTAGCAATATAACGGTTGCACCCGTCGCAGCCTAAAAGTAATCTTTCCATTACTCCTCAGTGCGCAGCTCCAAGACCATCTTCAGTAGTTTCTACAGGCCCCAATCTATATTCACCTTGTGAGCCTTGGTCTCCCCTTCTCAGCTACCGGGGTTCTCTGTTGACCCTTCCACTACCTACTCTTCTTTTCATTGCCTTTTCCATCTATTATCAGAAAGTATAGCACGGCCATAATGCTTTGTCAAAGTTTTTTCCAATTTAAAGCGGTTTTTAATAGTATTATGCATAATAGGCTAAAATATTACCAACTTCTTTATCTCTATCTTTCTCTGTGTTATAATTTACTAAATACGGTAAAATACTATAGAAAAAATATCGAATGGGAGAAAAACTATGAATCATATACAAGCAGATTTTAAATATAGCAAACAAAGATCAAAATACTCAAATCATTTTATCTTTACCTACAAACAATCGAAGAAGAAGTTTTTTCGACTATTATTTAGTATTTTTATTTTGTCATTCCTTCTCTTTAATTTAACTAGCTGTACAAGGAATCAGAGCTCTAAATTAGATTCTGTATCCCAAGATCCCAATCCCAATTTAAATGATTTCCCTTCGGACTCCACTGTCCTAGAGCCAGATAAACCAAACTCTTCCAAAGAAGATACTTTAAATTCTGATGAATTATATAATGATAATACAGAACTACTGGATCCAAGTGATTTTACAGAGAAGGACGATAGTGAATCTGTTTTTTCCTATATTGTTGCCCATGAAGATACGATTGAGGGAAGAATTAAAACTCCAGATGGATTTCATCGGATTCCCTCTAGTTCCAATGAGCTGACAGGGTTTATCAGAAATCTAAAGTTAAAACCGGATGGTAGCCAGGTTTTGCTTTATGATGGAAATGCTAAATCAAATCAAGAAGATCATATAGCAGTGTTTGATCTTGATGTTGGAAATCGCGATTTGCAGCAATGTGCCGATTCCATCATACGAATATATGCAGAATATTTTTGGTCCCAAAAAGATTATGATGCCATTGCCTTTCATCTTACCAATGGCTTCTTTATGGAATATACCCAGTGGCAGGATGGTAATCGTATTCTTGTAGATGGTAATCATGTTCAATGGAAGAAAAGTGCCGAATTCGATGACTCCTATCAAAGCTTCCGTAAATATCTTGATATGGTTTATGCCTATGCTGGAACCTTATCCTTATCCAAGGAAAGTACAGAAATTGAGATTTCCGATATTCTTCCTGGAGACATGTTTATCGAGGGGGGGAGTCCTGGTCATTGTGTCTTAGTTGTTGATATTGCTGAAAACGAATCCGGTGAGCGCTGCTACCTTCTAGCTCAAGGCTATATGCCAGCACAGGATTTCCATGTGCTTAAAAACCCTTTGCATCCAGAGGATCCTTGGTACTATGCTAGTGAGTTTTCCTTTCCTTTAAAGACACCTACCTGGACTTTTGATTACGGCTCTTTAAAACGTTGGTCTTACTTTCCATTAGCGGAGGCCTCTGAATCCATACCCACCATGTCTGATAAGATCATAGAGGAAAGAAGTGATGCAAATCAGGTAACTCTTCTAGCTGTGGGTGATAACTTGATTCATATTGAAGTTGTAAATAGTGGTAAAAAAGAAGATGGTAGCTATCAATATGATCATCTTTATTCTAGAGTGAAGGACATAATCAGCGCCGCGGATATAGCAATCATTAATCAAGAAACCATATTAGGAGGACCCGATTTTTCTTATTCAGGCTACCCGAATTTTAACTCCCCAAGGGAGATTGGAGATGCCATCATAAAGGCTGGATTTGATGTTGTCCTACATGCAACCAATCATACGATGGATAAAGGATCCAAAGCAGTATTTAATACCTTTGACTATTGGAGTCAACATCCAGATATTACAGTGTTAGGCATCAATAAAACAGAAGAAGATAGCGAAAAAATACCCATCATTGAAAAAAATGGAATAAAAATTGCCATGTTGAATTATACATATGGTTTGAATGGTTATTCTTTGCCTGATCAAATGCCTTATTTAGTTAATATGCTAAATAAAAAGAAAATGAAAGAAGATATTCTTAAGGCCAAAGAAGAGGCCGATTTTGTTATCGTCTTCCCACATTGGGGAAAGGAATATGTATATGAGGCAACCAAGGAACAGAGCAATTTAACGGAATTTTTCTATAACCTGGGNGTTGATTTGGTGATTGGTACCCACCCTCATGTATTACAGCCTGTAGAATGGATTGAGACCACAAAAAATCACAGAATGCTGGTTTACTATTCCTTAGGAAACTTTATATCCTATCAAAAAGAAGCACCTCGGATGCTAGGGGGCATGGCGAATATCACAATAGCAAAAGATAAGCAGGGAACCTATATTAGCGATGCAAGTATCACGCCAATTGTAACTCATTATGAGCATGGACCCGCTGATTATAATTATGGGATTTATACCTTAAATGAATATTCAGAAGAATTGGCTCAATTACACGGTGTTTCAGACATAGCAAAAAACGGTGATCTGATATATGAGGATATCAAAGATTTAGCAAGACAAGTACTTAAGGATTGGTATGAATAATAGTTAAAAACAAGAAAGGTTGGCCAAAAAGGTATGCTTCTTTGAACATACGTTTTAACCAACCTTTTCTATGTATCTACCCTCTCGCTTCCCCCGCACTAGCCTCTGGCTTAATACTATCTCCAGTACTGACCTTTTATAGATTAACAAATATTAGCCATATTGTCAATACATAATCCAATTCATTCGATTTTTTCGTTATTTTGCACAATATTCAAAGACAAACTTAGATAATGCTAACGACGATATCCCTCTGGATTCTTACTTTGCCAACGGTAGGAGTCTTCACACATTTTTTCAATTCCTCTGCTAGCCTTCCAACCTAATTCCTTCCATGCTTTTGAAGGATCTGCATAAGTAATGGCAATATCTCCTGGTCTTCTATCTATAACTTCATAGGGAAGTTTTTTCCCGCATGCCTTCTCATAATTATGAATTACATCCATAACACTATAACCAACACCGGTTCCCAGATTATAGATTACCTTACCGGGCTTTTCTTGTAGCTTTTCAATCGCTTTCAAATGTCCTAATGCCAAATCCACTACATGTATATAGTCTCTGATTCCAGTTCCATCTGGTGTGTCATAATCATTTCCAAATACACGAATCTTCTCTAATACCCCTGCTGCCACTTTGGCTACATAAGGAACCAAGTTGTTTGGAATACCATTGGGATCTTCCCCTATTTCACCACTCTCATGGGCTCCAATTGGATTAAAATATCTTAATATAGCAATATTCCAAGAAGGATCTGAGCTGTATAAATCACCTAACATTTCCTCTATCATCAGTTTGGTTCTACCATAAGGATTTGTCGCTGAAAGTGGAAAATCTTCTGTTACAGGTACACGCTCAGGATCTCCATAGACCGTTGCAGAGGAGGAAAATACTAGATCTTTTACTTCAAATTCATTCATAACTTCTAATAAGTTTATGGTTCCACTTAAATTATTTTTAAAATATTTTAAAGGAACCTGACAGGATTCCCCTACCGCTTTTAATCCTGCAAAATGAATTACTGCATCAATTTTTTCATTTCTAAATATATTCCGTAAAGATTCTAGATCTAAAATATCAGTTTCATAAAAACTTATTTTTTTCCCTGTCAAAGCCTCTACTCTTTTAATCGCTTCCATACTGGAATTACTAAAATTATCTAAAGCAATTACTTCATATCCTGCATTTAATAGTTCCAAATTTGTATGACTTGCTATATATCCTGCACCACCGGTTACTAAAATTCTCATACTGACACGCTCCTTTGTGGGTTTAATAATTAATATCATTCTACCCTATTCATAATGAAAATCCAATAGCTTAGTAAGTATTTTTTTGTAATTTTACCATCATTATATAGCTCTTTATTATCCCCAACTATGTTAATATATATTTAATACTTTTGTGATGGAATATGACAAAGATTGCGTTATTATATATATACAACACTTTACGACATCAATTTACTACTTTGTAACTAGAAAGGACTACATAATGAATAAGTTTTTTTCTTATCGATGGACTTTATTACTTGGTGCGGTCATACTTGGAGGTACGATTTATTTAGCCAATCCAAAGTCTAAGGATCCGCAAGGGGTTGATCCTGTCACAAACCAATTCACGATAAATTACGACTCCCTCATTGATAAAGAGGATGCCATATCAAAAGAAAAAGAATCAGATCTTCCAGCGAATCTACCCAAGTCTACTATTTTAGAACATGGAACCTTGGATGTTAGAAATACTCATTTTTCCCTTAATGATAACATTGATGAAGTGGTAGAAAAATTAGGAATTCCCGGAAAGATAATTGATACCGAGTACGACTTCAAATATTATATTTATAATAATAATTATAAAAAGCTCTTGTTTATTGCCGTCAAAGAAAATCGCCTGGTAGGATACTATACAGACTCCATAGATTTTGATTTAGGGGGTATTTCATCCGGATCCAGCCTTGATGAAGTAAACCAAGTCTTAGGAAGCAACTATACCATGGAGGAAGTTATCACCCATCATACCGATTCTTATACTTTACATATATTAATGGATCAAGCTGGATCTGGTCTGGTAACAGGGATATACTTGCTAGACAACCAGGTTTCTTTAGATGAGTATTCAGAAGATGTGAATAAGAATGTTGAATTACTGGTATATGATTTAACAAACTCTATTCGAGCAAGACACCATATTCCTATTCTTTCTTGGTCTTCTTCTGCCTCAAATAGTGCTAGAAAGCATAGTACTGATATGGCCANAAGAAGATATTTTNACCATATTGATCCCGATGGAAAAACACCTGGAGATCGACTTAGGGAAGAGGGAGTATATTTTACTTCTGTTGGGGAGAATATTATTGCTGGTTATGGAACCGCTATATTTTCAACCCATGGATGGTTTAATTCCCAAGCCCATAGAGAAGTTATTTTAAATGAAAATTATAGATACCTAGGAGTTGGTTTTCGTTACTATCCAAGCAGTACCTATGAAACCTATATAACACAGATTTTCTATCGTTAAATCTACCCTATAGTTGGTATTGGATATCATGAATTATGTATTTAACACAGATTTTTTAGCGTTAAATCAACCCTTAAAAGAACTTGGAAATCATTGCTTGCCAAAATCTTTGCCTTAAATTAAACTATGGATATAGGAATAAGAAAGTGTGTTGAATAAAATGGACAAACTGTTATTTCAAAAGGTTTGTGATGAAATAGTGGGACAAACACAGGAGCAAAATGGTATTGGTACCCTAAGTGAAAAGACCGTTCATTCTGTATTAAAAAATTATTTATCACCAGATAGTTTATATCATGAAAGAAAAGTGGCTGGCTTTATTGCAGACATTTACGATGGTCATGAGATTATTGAAATACAAACTAGGGATTTTAATAAGCTGAGGAGAAAGCTTGAGGCCTTTCTTTCTCTTTATTCGGTTACCATTGTCTATCCTATCCACAACATTAAATATATTCGATGGATCAATCCACAATCCGGAGAAATTAATCCACCGAGAAAATCCCCCAAAAGCGGAAGTCCCTATATGGTTTTTCCTGAACTTTATAAAATAAAGAATTTTCTTACCAACCCGAATCTAAAGATTCGAATAATATCACTAAATATGGAAGAGTATCGATATCTTGATGGCTGGAGCCAGGATAAAAAGAAAGGATCTACACGGTGCGATCGTATACCACTGGATATTGTAAATGATATTCTGATAGAAAATATATCCGATTATCAGATCTTAATACCGGACAAGATGGATGATATTTTTACCTCAAAGGATTTTAAAAAATCCTCCAAGCTGTCCCTATCAGCTTCTCAAACCGCCTTAAATATCCTTCATTATATCGGTGCCGTAGAACGGATTGGAAAAAAGGGAAATTCTTATTTATATCGCAAACTTACATAAAGAATGAAAAGGAGGTGGAAGGGACATAGTTACTGTCCTTTCTAAGTAAAATGAGTACAGATCAAATCATGAATGAAGAAAATGAAAAAATCTTAAAACAGGAGGAAAATCAATCAGAAAATGTCCAAGAAGCAATTCCTTCCATGGATGAGTTTAAGGACCAACTGGATCACTCTTTCAGAAAAGTACATGCAGGTGATATTATTAAGGGAACCGTAATTGGACTCTCTGATACAGAAGTTGCCTTAGACCTTGGTTATTATACCGATGGTATTATCAAACTGGAAGAATTAAGTAATGATCCTGCTTTTTCCATTAAAGCAGACATAGCCCTGGGAGAAGAAATACAAGCTATGGTTCTAAGCGTAGATGATGGACATGGAAGCATCCTCTTGTCCAAAAAACGTGCCGATGACATCCTCTCTTGGGATCAATTAGTGGAAGATATGAACCAGCGAAAAGTTCATACCGTTAAAATTTCTCAAGTTGTAAATGGTGGAGTCATAACTTATCTTTATGGAATTCGTGCATTCATTCCAGCATCTCAACTTTCCATCTCATATGTAGAGGATCTGAGCCCATGGGTTGGTAAAGAAATTGAAGTAATAATTATAACAGCTTCTCCTGAAGAAAAAAGATTGGTTCTATCAGGGAAAGAAGTAGAAAGAGACAAAGAATTACAAGATAGAAACAGCAAGATTTCTAAGCTTCAAAAAGGCATGATTACCACAGGAACTGTGGAAAAAATCGTTCCTTATGGTGCCTTTATTAAAATCTTTGACGGACTTTCTGGCCTGGTTCATATCTCACAAATATGTGGAAAGCGGATTAAATCTCCCAACGAAGTAATTAAAGAAGGGGAGCAAGTTACTGTTAAAATTATCGACATTAAAGAGGGCAAAATTAGTCTTAGTATGAAAGAAGTAGAAGATCAACAGGATATTATCGAAGATGTGGAAGAAGCACCTTCTAGTTATAGTAGCGGTGGAGAAGCAACCACTGGTCTGGCTGATTTATTAAAAAACATTAGATTATAATACAAAAACAGGACATTGCAGTAATTCATGATAACTGCCTTGTCCTGTTTAATATTATCCCTTGTCCTATTTTATTCTCTTATAAAAACCTATTAGCCATTGGAACCCAAGCCAAAAAACATTCGTTTTTTCGTGGTTTTTTTTACTTTTTTATCATTCTTTTCCGTAATAATACTTTCTTCTTCTTCCACGATTGTTCCTAAGGATTCTGCAACTACAGAACTATAATTATCCTTCGCTTGATTATCCATTTCACCAATGCGATGATTATTATAACTTTTTAATTCTTCATTTAGTGATAGCATCTTTTGATCCAAATAAGCTACTATTTCAGAACATTCTTTCAGTTCCTTACGAATGTGTTCCGGAGCATTACCTTCAAATTTATAGTAAATCTTATGTTCCAAACTGGCCCAAAAATCCATGGCTATGGTTCGAATCTGTATTTCTACCTTGGTATCTACTGTCATATTCGACAAAAAGACTGGTATCGACACAATCATATGATAAGAAGTATAACCATTCTCTTTGGGGCACATAATGTAATCTTTCACTTTTAATACTTTAATATCATTTTGCTTAGCAATCAAATCTGCAATACGGTAAATATCAGAAGTAAAGGTACAAATAATTCTGATACCTGCTACATCATTAATATACTTAACAATATTTTCAATCGTTAACTCCCTACCATTATGCCGTAATTTTTTTGCTATACTTTGGGGAGTTTTAATACGAGAAGTTATATGTTCTATGGGATTATATTGATGAGCTAATTTAAATTCATTGTTTAAAATTTCTAGCTTCGTATTTATTTCCTTTAATGCTGCATCATATAATAAGAGTACTCTTGACCACTCCTCGGCCTCACTATAAAACATTGGTAACTCCATGAAACCACAACCTTTATCCTTATTGAGTTTTATTAATAATGTCTTACCCTAGCTATCCGATTACTTTGATTACAGTATCACATATCTGTGGCCTGACTTTGATTTCCTAGATCAAAGTTTTTGACTTGACTTGCTTATCATTGGCTGACAAAAAATTGATTCTCTTCATCTTAATCGCGATTATAATTATAGCATATAATTATGAATATTCTTTGAACTTTGAAAATCTTAATAAAAAATTAATGTTTTAAGGGTTTAACATCGAACTTATATCTGGAGTGATTTTCTTTTTGCGGTTTAANNNANCGTAAAGTTACATTCG
>JGI24710J26742_10001080_pt1 | contig 25417 bp, 28 predicted proteins | sample BioPla2DNA2_FD_26742 | JGI IMG/M metagenome (IMG submission 26742) | reverse complement strand
AAAAATATAAAATATTGAGGAGGAGAATTCCTCCGTTGTTATTAACATAAAAATATAAAATATTGAGGAGGAATGGGATGTCAGCCTTTAGTGGAATGAATATTAGTGCCAGTGGAATGACTGCGCAGAGACTACGAATGGACATTATTTCCCAAAATATTGCCAATGTGAATACCACACGGGATGAAAATGGAGAGGCTTATCGCCGTAAGGCAGTGGTCTTTTCTGAAAAGGATGCCACACCCTTTCAGGAGGTATTCATGAAGACAGCTGGGGTGATTGGGAACGGGGTTAAGGTGAGCAAGATTGTTGAGGATAAGAAGGCTATGCGTAGCGTATATGATCCTACCCATCCTGATGCAGATGATAATGGATATGTAACTTATCCCAACGTAAATGTAGTTCAAGAGATGACGGACTTAATAGATGCTACCAGATCCTACGAGGCTAATGTTACCGCCTTCAATGCCACAAAAAATATGGCTTTAAAGGGGTTAGAAGTAGGTAAATAATAATATAGCATAGCCTATCTAGGGGGGGACAATTCCTCCGTTATAAGATTTGAAAATTTTCAGTATATTTAGGGAGGAGAATTCCTCCGTTATAAGATTTGAAAAGTTACAGTTTATCTAGGGAGGAGAATTCCTCCGTTATATGATTTGAAAAGTTACAGTTTATCTAGGAGGAATGGAATGAATATACAGAGCATAGGCAATATTGGTGAGTTGAGCAAGTATGGAGGTTTACAGTCGAGTACAGAAACTAAAGAAAATAGGAACCTTGCCTTTGAGACCTTGTTCGATGCGGCAGCTAATATGATTAAGGATACTAATCGCTTTACTAATGAAGCAGAGGAAGCAGAGATGGCTTTTTCACTTGGCCTTTTGGATAATACTCACGAGCTACAAGTAGCACAGCAAAAAGCAAACCTTGCATTGCAATATACAATCGCTGTTCGCAATCAGGTTTTAGATGCGTATAAAGAGATTATGAATCTGCAATTTTAGATTATAAATTAATAACTTAGGAGCAGGTAAATGGCAGAGAGGCTAAAAGAGATACCAAATCAATTATTGGAGTTTTGGAACAAATATACAACAAAACAAAAGACCATCCTAATAAGTGTGGTCAGTGTAATTATCATAGCGTTTACAGTATTATTAATTATTACAGGGCGAGTAGAATATCGGGAACTTACCATAACAGAGACTACTGAGGAGGCCAGTGAAGTTGTGGATTTATTGGAGTCTGAAGGAATAAGTTATAAGCTTGGAGCTGATCATTTAACAGTATCAGTTGACCTAAAGAGATATTCAGATGCCGTATTATTACTGGCCAGTAATGATATGCCATCCACAGGAATTACCATGGATGAGTTACTTAACAATAGTCTTAGTACAACTAACAGTGACCGTAATTTAAAGTTAAATCTTTACATGCAGAATCAATTAAGAAGATATATTGAAACTATGGAGGGAGTCAAGAAAGCAGAAGTATATTATATACCTGTCGATGACACCAACTCTATACTTACAAGCCAGCGAGAGACCAGCGCAAGCGTTCTTCTTCATGTGGACAAGGACTTTGAGAAAGATACAGCTGAAACCATAGCAGAAGTAGTGGCTTCTGTTATCGGAAACAATTCAACAGAGAATATTAAGGTGGCAGATCAGAACGGTAATCTGCTTTTTGGTGGTGCCCATGATCTATATTCTGCTAATGCATCATCAAAGGAAGAGTACCGTGAGATGCTTCGCAACACCTTTATTAATAATATATATATGGGATTGATAAAAAGCGGGTATGATGATGTAGTTATCATGCCTAATTTAACGTTGGATTTTAAAGAAGTGAGTGAATTATATACGGAATACTTACCTGCCGAGGGGCAGGAGCAGGGGGTATACAGTCATAGCTATACCTACAGCTCCGAAAATGCCGGTTCATATGGTGGAGGAGTTCCAGGTACATCCTCAAATGATGAGACAGACTATATGATAGAGGATTCATCTAGCTCAATGGGTAGTGTAGATATTGAGGAGTATGATTATCTGCCAAATGAGAGAATTACTAATATAAAATATGAGACTGGTGCCATAATACCAGATAAATCCTCAGTTAGTATTCTATTACGTAAGATAAACAATATTACAGAGGAAGAGCTTGAAGCAGATGGTTTATTGGATGAAATGACATTTGACGAGTATGTCAGGGCCAACAGTGCAGAAACAAAGCTCACAGTAGATCCTGAAATTATATCCATGGTATCCTTAGCAACGGGTATCGCTGAGAATAATATTCAAGTAACTGCAATAGAACAACCTGTATTCATTCCTAAGGTTGTTGAGATAAGAGAGTGGACAGACTATCTACAGATTATATTGGCAGTCCTGATAGTAGCATTATTACTATTTGTGGTATTCAAGGGAGTAGGGCCAGTTGAGATAACAGAACTAGAACCAGAGTTATCTGTAGAACAGCTATTGGCAACCACTAAGGAGAACCAGAGTATTGAGGATATCGAATATAATGAGGTATCTGAGGTACGAAGGATGATAGAGAAATTTGTTGACGAGAAGCCTGATTCAGTAGCTCAGCTTCTTCGTAACTGGTTAAACGATGACTGGAACTAAGGAGGTAAGCAGATGGCAAAAATAAATAGTGATATAAATGGAATCCAAAAAGCAGCTATATTATTAATCTCCTTGGGACCTGAGCGCTCTGCCAGTATATTTAAGCATTTAAAAGAGGATGAGATAGAAACCTTGACTTTGGAGATTGCCAACACCCGTAGCGTATCACCTTCGGTAAAGGATCAGGTTATGGATGAGTTCTATGAGATATGCCTGGCGCAGCAATATATAGCTGAAGGCGGTATAGCTTATGCCAAAGAACTTCTGGAGAAGGCCCTGGGTGCGGAGAAGGCTAGGGATGTTATTGGTAAGCTTACAGCCTCTCTACAGGTTCGTCCCTTTGAATTTGTTAGAAAGACCGATGCTTCTCAATTACTCAACTTTATACAGGATGAGCATCCTCAGACCATAGCACTTATATTATCGTATCTTTCATCAAGTCAGGCCTCTACTATTATATCCGCCTTGGCTCCCGATAAGCAGGCGGATGTAGCTAGGCGTATAGCTATGATGGATAGAACTTCACCCGATGTTATTAAGGAGGTTGAAAAGGTGCTAGAGCGTAAGCTTGCTTCCTTAGTGAATCAGGATTATACGATTGTTGGTGGTGTAGACTCTATAGTAGAGATTCTAAATACTGTAGATCGTGGAACAGAAAAGCATATCATGGAAACTTTAGAAATAGAAGAGCCAGAGCTTGCTGATGAAATCAGAAGAAAGATGTTTGTATTTGAGGACATCCTAAGTCTTGATGACAAATCTATTCAAAGAGTACTTAGAGAGGTTGATAATAACGAGCTGGCCGTTGCGCTTAAGGGTGCTGTAGAGGAAGTTCAGAATGTGATCTTTAACAATCTTTCAAAGCGCCTTGCAGCTATGATAAGAGAGGATATGGAATATATGGGACCTGTCCGCTTAAAGGATGTTGAGGAAGCGCAGCAGAGAATTGTAAATGTAATTAGAAAACTGGAGGATTCCTCTGAAATTATTATTTCCAGAGGCGGAGGTGACGAGATTATTGTCTAATGTTATTAAGTCCTATACCATCCGATATGAGCCGACTGTCAAGAAGACTATAGACTATAAGGACAGGGATGAGGAGCTTCTGGCTAAAAGAATAAGTAAGCTTCCGTCACCACAATCTGAAGATGGATTTGAGGAAGGTATCAAAGCTGTTGTGGTAGACCCCGTCGTATCAGAGGAGGAGCAAAGGAAAAAAGCAGGAGCAATTATAGAAAATGCTAAGAAAGAAGCCAGTGCCATACTGGAAGCTGCTAAGGATGAAGCTCAAAGACTAAAAAAAGATACTTTTGAAAAAGCTCGAGAGCAAGGATACGAAGAGGGAATAAATAAAGGGTCTAAGGAGATTCAGGAGATAAAGAAGAATCTATTAGAAGAGAGAGAACTGCAGAAAAAGGAATACGAGAAATTGCTAGTCGAGACCTCAGGAGTGGTCACAGAGCTTATGATTTCCCTAATAACAAAACTTACAGGAATACTTATTGAGGATAAGTCTGATATTATTCTATATCTTGTGGAGAAAGCCCTATTGGATGATGATGCTATGGATGATTATACAATAAAGGTAAGTAGGGATGATGTGGATATCCTATCCTCCAAGAAGGATTATATAGAGGGTCTGGTAGAAAGAAACATTCAGATTCTTGTTGACCCGCAGCTTGGTAAAAACCAATGCCTAATAGAAACAGAGAATAAAGTAATTGATTGTAGCCTTGATGTCCAACTTAATAATCTGATAACTGATTTAAAGCTACTTTCAAGTGTTTAGTGTAATGCACATTTTGCCGATATACACGGTAAGTGGATTAGTCCAAGATAAGCATAGTTCATAAAGTGACAACAGAAAGCAGGATGCCATGAAGCTTATTGATATTGACAAATACAAACAACTTTTAGATAAAAGCTACCATAAAGAGATCGGTAAGGTAGTTAAAATGGTAGGCTTAACCTTGGAGGCTACAGGGCCTACATCCAACTTAAATGATGTTTGTTACATAACAAGCGAAGCTAAGGAAAAGAAATTAGCTGAGGTGGTAGGCTTTAGGGATAACAAGATACTTCTTATGCCCTATGATGATATGACTGGAGTGGGTATTGGAAGTATGGTTGAGAATACAGGTGGCTCCTTTAGGGTTCCAGTAGGAGAAGCGCTTCTTGGAAGGACCTTAGACGGACTTGGTAACCCCATAGATGATTCCAATTTGAAATGCTCACAGTTTTATGAAGCAGAAGCAGCCCCTCCTGACCCCTTAAAGAGAAAGATAATAGATGAGGTCTTGCCCCTGGGAGTGAAAGCAGTAGATAGTATGCTGACAGTAGGTAAGGGGCAGAGAATTGGAATATTTGCAGGTAGTGGAGTTGGTAAGAGTACATTACTTGGTATGTTTGCTAGAAATACTAGAGCAGATGTAAATGTTATAGCGCTTATTGGAGAGCGTGGTAGAGAGGTTAGAGAATTTATCGAAAGAGACTTGGGCGAAGAGGGATTGAAAAGGTCTGTGGTCATCGTTGCAACATCTGATAAGCCGGCCTTGATTCGTAAGAAGGCAGCTCAAACTGCTACAGCCATTGCAGAATATTTCAGGGATCAGGGTAAGGATGTACTTCTGATGATGGACTCCTTAACAAGATTCTCCATGGCACAAAGAGAAATCGGACTAGCATCGGGAGAACCTCCGGTATCTAGAGGATATACACCTAGTGTCTATTCGGAGATGCCAAAGCTTCTTGAGAGGGCAGGTAACTCAGATAAGGGCTCTATAACCGGACTTTATACAGTTTTAGTAGATGGTGATGACTTCAATGAACCAATATCCGATACAGCAAGAAGTATACTAGACGGGCACATAATGCTTACAAGAAAGATGGCTCATAAGAACCATTATCCCGCTATAGATGTTTTACAAAGCATATCTCGTGTAATGAGCTCAATAATCAGCGACGACCATAAAGAAGCGGCAGGTAGATTGAAGAATGTACTTGCCACATATCAGGAGGCTGAGGACTTAATAAATATTGGGGCTTACAAGAGTGGTTCTAACCCGGATATTGATTATGCAATCTCTAAGATACAGATGGTAAATGATTTTCTTACCCAGGATGTGAATGAAAAGCTTANATTTGATCAAGAGATTGCCATGTTAAAGGAGATTTTTGAATAAGAATGAAAAAATTTCGCTATAGCATGGAAAGTATATTAAATATAAAGATAAAGCTTGAAGATCAGGCAAAGCTTGCATATACCGCAGCTAGAAACCGCTTGACCATAGAAGAGGAAAAGCTTGTAAAGCTAGAGAATATGAAATCCTCCTATGAAGAGGAGCAACGCAGGCAAAGTAAAAGCAGGCTAAATATTATGAAAATAAAGCAGCTTTCAGAGGCGATTGAGATTATGAAGATGAAAATCAAACAGCAGACTGTAGTCGTAAAGGCTGCCCAGCAAGCTCTTGAGGTAGCAAGAATTCGTCTTAATGATGCTATGATTGAAAGAAAAACTCAGGAAAAGCTGAAAGAAAAGGCATGGCAAGAATATATGATGGAGGCCAATGCCGAAGAGCAGAAAGAGATTGACGAGCATAACAGTTATATTTATAACAGCTCTCTGCTTTATGAGGAGGATAGATAATGGCAAGGAGAAACAAGGCTGATGGAGTTGAAAAAGATGGCAATAAGATGTTAACAGTCTTGATAGCCCTTTTGATAGCCATCATATGGTTCGCTATATTTGTACTATTAATAAAATTCGACGTGGGAGGCTTTGGGTCTGGTGTCCTAAGACCTATTATAAAAGATGTCCCTGTGATTAATAAAATATTACCAGATATATCTGATGAACAGTTAGCTATTGAGAAGGACTATGCCTATAGCTCCCTAGCAGAAGCAGTAGCTAAAATCAAAGAGTTAGAGGCCACTATCGAAGACAAAGAGACTAAGGAAAAAGAGGATAGTGAACAGAAAAAGGATTTAGAGGCAGAGCTAGAAAGGCTAAGGGTTTTTGAAGAAAAGCAAAGTGAATTCGAAGAAAGGGAAAAAGAATTCGATAAGAAAGTAGTATTTGCTGAAGCGGCGCCCAATATTGATGAGTATAAGAAGTTCTATGAAGAGATAAATCCTAGCAATGCAGAGGAAATCTATAGGCAGGTAGTGGAACAGCTTCAATATTCAGAGGCAATCTTAGAAAAGGCCAATATTTACAAAAGCATGGATCCTAAAGCAGCAGCAAAAATTCTTGAGACCATGACAGCAGACGTGGAATCCGTTGCAAAGATATTGCTAGCAATGAAACCAAAGGAAAGCGCTTCCATACTAGCTGAAATGGATCATGTATTGGCAGCGAAAATCACTAAGAAAATGCTTGATATGGATGAGGAAAGATTGTCCTCAAATTAGTCTGAAACACAAAATAAGCAATAAATTGAAAGCGCTAAATAAGAACACTAAATCAGATCGCACCAGGATATTATATCCTGTTGTAGATAAATAAAGGACACTGTACACTGATATAGCGTCCAAAGAGAAAGGAGGGATGAAGGACAATGATGACAAAAGGCATACCCACTCAGGCTTCTGGTCTATTGTTTCAAGTTGCAGATGCTAATCATTTGGCCAAAGGAACTAGAGAAAATAATTTTGATATGTTTCTTGATAAGAGCATAAAGAGAGAGACAGAGATTACTGTTAGGGCAAAAGAAGGTAATGATAACACTAAAAACAGCAGCCTAAACAGAAAGCAAGCAACAGATGGCAAAGACAAGAATATTAACATCATGGATGATAAGAAAGATATAAGGTCTGATATAGGTAACAAAGAGGCTCAAACAGTAGATAATATATCAGATGATAGTCAGGATCCAGCAGAATTAACTAGTTCGGATTTATTGGGACAGATCCTATCAATGATAGGTCAAATAAGAAATGCTATAATGGAAGAATTGAATATGACAGCTGAGGAAATAGACTCCATAATGAAGGAATTGGGATTAGAGCTTGCAGATTTAACAGACCCCAAGGCCATAAGGACTCTGTTATTGGCCAATAAGGGCTTGGCAGACCCCTTTGAAATGCTTATGGATGAGCAGCTGGGTTATAGCTTCCAGGACCTACTAGCCAAGGTAGAGGATATCAAAGACGAAGCAGATCTTAAGCTTAGCGATGATGAGATTAGTCGTATACTTAAGCAGAGTGTAGAGACGGATGAAACAATTAGCGATACAGATGAAATCGATATCACACAGCCCCAATTATTATCTGGAAAGGCTGAGGAAGTGAAGGATGAAGCTGGGGACAAGGCAGTTAAGCTTCAGGGTATAGGCGAGGATGGCGAAGCTTCAAGCCAAAGATCTGTAATAGCTACCAATGGTAATAGTGAATCAAAGGACACAAAGGACTCTAATGAAAAGACTGATAGGACTGACGGATTTGAGGTTTTTCTTGATAAGCTCAGTGCAAACTATGATAAGCCCATAGTAGAATTTGACAGCAATAACACAAGGCTATATGAAATAAGAGAGATTGCACAGCAGATTGTAGATCAAATTCGTGTAGCAATAAGTCCTGAGAAAACCAGTATGGAGCTTCAGTTAAATCCGGAGCATCTGGGTAAGGTTAATCTGACTATAAGTTCCAAAGCAGGTGTAATGTCAGCACATTTCTCAGTGCAAAATGAACTTGCCAAGGAAGCTATAGAAGGTCAGCTTATAACCCTTAAGGACACTCTTGCTCAGCAAGGTATCAAAGTGGAGACTATTGAGGTTACTGTAGCCAGCTATACATTTGATCAGAATAGTTCGTCTAATAATCCTGAACAGATGATGCAGAAGAAGCAAAGAACCGGCCATAAGATCACCTTCGAAGAAGCTGTAGCTATGATCGATGAACCCATAGAAGATGTGGACAATACAAATCTTACAGGCACTATGGGTCATACAATCAACTATAGGGCATAGCTTAAGAGTAATCGATGAAGGAGGAAAGCCATGAGCGAATTAATTAAGACAGTAAAAAATGGCGTGATTGAACAGGTTAACAGATCAGCTAGCACAGAAAAGTCAACTAAGAATGAACTGGGTAAGGATGCATTCTTACAACTTTTAGTTACACAGATGAAGTATCAAGATCCCCTCAATCCCAGCTCTGACACTGAGTACATATCCCAGCTGGCAACATTCTCTCAGTTGGAGCAAATGCAGAATATTAGTGCATTGACTTCTAATTCTCAGGCATTAAGCCTAGTGGGTAAGAATGTGATAGTTAGAACAAAGAGCGAGACGGGGACCATTAATGAGATTGGTGGAAAAGTAGATTTTGTGAATTTTAGCAATGGTAAGGCGCGATTTTCTATTAATGGCAATCTATATTCAGTGGATGATCTAGATAGCGTCATAGATGATACCTATATTCTAGAGAAGGGCCGTCCCCGTATCTTAGAAAAGGTTGATCTAGAATATGATGCAGAGGATCCGAAAGATATGAGCTTTAATGTGCATATGGGTGAAGGAGACTCACTTGCCGATGATGTGGCGATATTGGTAGATCAAACCCTACTTGATCCTTCAGTTATTACACTAAAGGACAATAAAATAACCATAGCTGGATCTGTATTTGAGAAGGCACCAAATGGTACTTATAAGATAACAGTAATATTCAATGATGTCCTCTTGACCACCGCTAAGGATATGGTAACTGTAACAGTAAAGAACTCTACAGCGGAACTAGAGGAACCAGAGGAACCAGAAGAGCCAGAGGAGCCAGAGAATCCAGAAGATACAGAGGATAAAGTGGATTCAGACGATGATAATAACTAGAATTAGGAGAGCCGCCAAAGCGGCAGGTGGAGGTAATAATGAATAATATACCTTTGAACAAAATACCGCCCCAACTGCCCATAGCCAATAAGCTTAGTGGCAAGGCGATACAAAAACCTGTAGCAGGGATACCCTTCCATGAGATTCTAAGAGAGAAAAGAGCGGATTTAGGTTCAGAGCTGAAATTCTCAAAGCATGCCAATGAGAGGCTAGCCAACAGGAATATAGATCTAACCGACGATCAGTACAGACGACTAGAAAACGGTGCAAAGAAGGCCTATGAGAAGGGAATCAAAGAATCGCTTGTAATGGTAGACAACCTGGCATTTATCGTAAACATAAAGAACAATACAGTAATTACAGCGGTAAATGAAGGTGAAGAAAAGATATTTACTAATATTGATGGTGCTGTAATCATATAAGGCTGGACCTTTTGGAGGCTAAGCATCCATGACTGACAGATTGGATGCAGATGATTACACAGCATATTTAGGAGGTCATTAATTATGATGAGATCATTGTTTTCTGGTGTTTCAGGTCTAAAGGTACACCAGACTAGAATGGATGTAATTGGTAACAATATTTCAAATGTAAATACTATAGGTTTTAAATCAAGTTCAGTAACATTCTCTGATGTTTTTTATCAGACAACACAGAGTGCATCGGGACCCAACGCAGCAACAGGCACAACAGGCCGTAATGCCATGCAGATTGGTCTTGGATCTAATGTAGCATCAATAACTACATCCGTAGGAACTACCGGTGCATCACAAAGAACCGATAATCCCTTTGACGTTATGATAGAAGGTGATGGTTTCTTTATAGTAAACTATGGTGGAAGTAACTTCTTTACCAAGGCGGGATCCTTTGGGGTAGATGCTTTCGGTACCTTATGTACACCTGCGGGAGCTTCAGTAATGGGCTGGCAGGTTGATCCCATGGATCCAACTAAGACAGTAGCAGATATGGTTTCCCCACTTAATATCATGTCACCTGAGAATCTATATACCGCTCCTGAAGCAACTACAGCAGCATATGTATCAGGTAATATAGACAGCAAGGATACACAAATTGCTTATAATGCAACAGGTAAGATGGTAAACCTAGGGTTTTATGATAATATGGGACACAGCTACAAGGCAGATTTAAGAGTAAGACAGACTTCAGACGAGGGTACTAATGTCTATACTGTGGATGTAATGGACATAAAGGATGAGCATGGTAAATCCATATTTGTTATAGAGGAAGTTGATGATGAAGGCAATGTTACCTATGAACCATCTGGTATCACTCGAATTAACTTTGGCGATGCTCAGTATAATGCCACTGTTGATCAGACTACAGGTCATGTAACTCTTACAGCTACAGAAAGTGTATTACTTACCTTTAATGGCTCTACTGGTAATTTTGTAAGCGTTGGTGACGGAGATACAGATAGCGCAAATAAAAGCGTATCATTATCTATAGTAGCTGATGGTGGTGGAGCAAATCCCTTTAGTGATATAGATGTGGATTTCTCTAAGGTTACTATGTATTCCAACAGCGGTAATTCCTCTCTGGAAGCAAACAGAGGAAGTCTTCAGGGCATCGGTGGTGGTAAAAAAGTTGGTAATATGACAGGCATAAGCATAGATGCATCTGGTAAGATATATGGAAAATATGATAACGGTGATAGTAAGCTTCTTGGCCAGATAGCAGTAGCAACCTTTTCTAATCCAGCTGGATTAGAGGCGGTTGGTAATAGTATGTTTGCAGCTACTCAGAATTCTGGAGACTTTGATGGAATAGGTCAGGACCCAACCTTGGGTGGAGGTAGCCTAACAACAGGTGTTTTGGAAATGTCTAATGTAGATTTATCAGCTCAATTTACTGATATGATAACTACACAAAGAGGCTTCCAGGCAAACTCAAGAATAATTACAACATCAGATAGCCTACTAGAGGAACTGATTAATCTTAAGAGATAATAGCCATACATAATAATGATGGGTGGCAGTTAGGCTGCCACCCCTAATCTAAGCTAGTGGGGACAGGAGGGGTTTAATGATTGAGGTCACAAGGTTGAATGATAGTAAGCTAACAATCAATGCTGAATTAATAGAGCGAGTAGAGGAACTACCTGATACAGTCATAAAACTAACAACTGGAAATAAGATAATTGTTAAAGAAAGTAGAGAAGAGATAAAAGAATTAGTTATATTATATAAAAAAGAAATATTTAGCAGAGTTTTATAGGTTGCTTAACAATAGATATACTCGAAATATTTAAAAACTTAGGAGATTTTGTGAAGAAGTAGTTATTTCACAAAATAAATTTTCAAAGGATGGAAGGTGGCAGGTTTGGATTTAGCGTCCATTATAGGATTGGTTTTGTGTGCGGTTGTAGTTATATTTGGTATTTTATATGGGCAATCGGGATTAGAGGTCCTTGGTAACTTCTATGATCCCCCCTCAATTTTGATTACTTTAGGTGGTGCACTATGTTGTGTAATGATAATGGCCCCTAGCTTTAAAGTGTTTCTAAATTACCTAAAGAGTTTTTCTCTTATTCTAAAGGTTGAAAATTCCAATGAGGAGGGAACCATCAAGCAGATTATATCCCTATCAAATATTGCCAGAAAAGAAGGGCTTTTGGCACTTGAGGAAGCCGCTAACGGTATTGATGACGAATTCCTAAAAAAGGGTGTTTTATTAATCGTAGATGGTACTGATCCAGAGCTTGTTAGAAGTATTTTAGAGACAGAGCTAAATTGTATTGAGGACAGGCATTCAGATGTAGTAGGATTCTGGGATTCTTTGGCCGCTATGGGTCCGGCATGGGGTATGATTGGTACCCTAATTGGTTTGATTAATATGCTAAAGGTTATGGATGATCCAAAAGCAATTGGTCCTGCCATGGCTGTAGCTCTAATCACAACCTTCTATGGATCTGTTTTGGCTAACTGGATATGTATTCCGGTATCAACAAAGCTTAAATCCAAAAATGCCAGTGAGGTTATGGTAAAGGAATTGATGGTTGAAGGTCTGCTTTCTATTCAAGCAGGTGAGAATCCAAGAGTTATAGAGGAAAAGCTAAAATCATTCCTATCTCCGACTAAGAGGGAGGCTCTATTAGCAGAAAGCGGTGAAGATATTGGCTAGAAAGAAAAGAGAAGAAGCATCTTCTGGAGGCAATGCTCCGTGGTTAAATACCTTTGCGGACTTAATGAATCTTTTACTATGTTTCTTTGTTATGCTATTTGCGATGTCTGAGGTTGATGCAGAGAAATTTCAAGAATTAGCTATATCCATGTCTAATTCAATCGGTATTTTCGATGGTGGAGGCAAGTCCTTCGGTGATGGACCATTGATTTCATCTGGTATGACACAACTAAATAATCTGGATCAATATACAATAAACATGGGTAAACAGGGGCATGAAACAAAGATTGAAAATGAAGGTGAATATGACCCAACTACTAAGGAGAATACCATAGATTCAGAATTCGACGGTAGTCTTAGCCAAGCCTTTGAAATTATGCAGGACAAGATGGAAGAGGTCTCAGGTGAAATGTATGGTTCTGTAGAAGCTCTTACAGAGGAATATAATCTAGGCGATTATGTTGAGCTCAGCATAGATCCAGAATTTCGATATGTACAGCTATCCATGAAGGGCTCAATACTCTTTGAATCAGGAAAAGCTGACATTATAGATGATGCAAAACCAATACTTGCCAAGATTGGAGACCTTCTAGCTAATTTTGAAGGATACATTATAGAGATAATTGGGCATACAGACAACGTACCTATGACAAGTCCGACATTTAAGGATAATAACTGGTTATCTTCTGCAAGGGCATTAAATGCCGCGGATTTTCTAATAAACAACAATAAGCTTGACCCCCAGAATGTGAAGTATTCAGGAAGAGGAGAATATGAACCAATTGCTGACAATAACACCTCAGCTGGACGAGCTAAGAATAGAAGAATTGAAATTAGAATTTTCAATGAGTATAGTGGAAGATAGACATATTAGAAAATGAATATTATATAAAAGAGGAGACCTTAAATGAGAAAAAATATTCTTACAATTATTATACTTGCCATGTGCCTTGTTAATATCGTACTTTCAGCAATTCTGATATTTGTTATGGTACCAACAGCAAATAAATCCATAGCTCTTGTTAATAAGGTAGCACAGATTATAGATTTGGAGTTGGAATCACCGGATAATTCCATAGCAAATCTCGGTGTTTCCGATATTGAGACATATTTAATAGAAGAAAGATTACCCTTTTTATTGGCTAAGAGTGATGATGAAGATCATTATGCAGTGCTTTATCTGTCCTTATCCTTAAATAAGACCCATGATGACTATCTTGAGTTATCACCACTTATTAAGCAATATGAGAACAATATAAAAGAAATAGTTTCTGATGAATTTGCCAAGTATACAATAGACGAAGCTAGAGAAAAAAAGGATATAATAAGGGATCAGGCAACCCTCCGTATACAAGAGCTTTTTCAATCTGATTTCATAATACATGTATCCTTTGGTAATATATTGTTTGATTAAGAATTTTGATGATTTTATGATTATTTTGTGGTATTATGGGTATAGAATACTAGGAGGGAACAGGTTCAGCCAACTTGAACCATTTGGAAAGAACCCGCAAGGCGGCTTCTTTCATTAGATTTTGAGCTGCCTATGGCGGCGGAATGAGAGGATCGCATGAGTGATGTATTATCCCAAAACGAGATAGATAATTTACTTGCAGCGCTCAGTAGTGGAGAGCTTGATGCTGACGAGTTTAAGCAAACGACTGAAAAACATATCAAGAACTACGATTTTGCCAGGCCTTCCAAGTTTTCTAAGGAACATCTAAGAACACTTAATATTATATTTGAGCATTACGGAAGGTTATTAGCTACTAATCTTCCTGCATATTTAAGAAAAAACGTTCAGGTAGAGGTAGTTAATTCGGAGGCAGTTACATATTCGGAGTTTACCAATGCTTTATCAAATCCTGTCTTACTAGGTATAATTGATTTTGCTCCCCTTGAGGGTAATATAATTATTGAGCTGGCAGATAACCTAGGTTATGCCATTGTAGATAGAATGCTTGGAGGCGGTGGATATCCACTAGATAAGGTCAGGGATTTTTCTGAAATAGAGCTGACTATTATAGAACGAATATTTAACGTATGTACAAACTTGCTTCGTGAACCATGGGCAAATGTTATTGAGATAGAGCCAAGACTTATGAGAATTGAGACCAATTCACAATTTGCACAGATTATATCTCCCAGTGAGATGATTTCCATCGTAACCATGAATATCCGAATCGGAAACATTGAGGGAATGATGAATGTCTGTTTGCCATATGTCTGTCTAGAACAGGTAATAGACAAGCTGAATACCAAGTACTGGTACTCAACAATGCAGTCAAGAGATGATAAATCCTATAAAGACCTCATTGAAATTGCAATATCTAAAGCTAAGATTCCGCTAAGAGCGGTACTAGGAAAAAGCACAATTTCTATCAATGACTTTATGAATATGCAACGGGGGGATATCATTAAATTAAATTCTAAAGTAGATGATGAGTTGACCGTTTATGTTGGAAATTTGAATAAATTTACCGCGCTTCCTGGAGCTTCTTCAGGTAGCTATGCGGTTAAGATCTCATCAATAATACGAGGAGAGGAGTAACAAGTATGGATGGAATGTTGTCCCAAGAAGAGATAAATGCTCTGCTTAACGGGTTGGGAACTGAAGATGAGGAAATAATAGGAACAGAGCAGTTGACAGATGCTGAAAAGGATGCTATAGGAGAAATATCTAACATCAGTATGGGAACAGCCGCTACAACTCTTTTTTCCTTGGTAAACCAGAGAGTCGTAATTACAACACCAGTGGTAGAGTATGCCACTTGGAAAGAGATAGCGAATAGCTATGACAAGCCATGTGTATTTATTCAGATTTATTATGAAGATGGCTTAGATGGTAATAACATATTGATTTTAAAAGAAAAAGATGTTAAGGTCATTACTGATCTAATGATGGGTGGTGACGGTACTAATATAGATGGAGAATTATCTGATCTTCACTTAAGTGCCATAAGTGAGGCTATGAACCAGATGATGGGCTCGGCCGCAACTTCGGTTTCCTCCATGTTAGAAAAAAGAGTAAACATCTCACCTCCTACTGCTAACATAGTGGATATGGATGAATCAGTTAGCGGTGAAGATATAGCTGAATTCTTAAAGGGATCCTTTGTTAAGGTATCCTTCAATATGGTCATAGGTGATCTAGTGGATAGCGTCCTTATGCAGTTATATCCATTTGATTTCGCAAGAAATCTTTATAAGGAATTTATAGCTGCTAATTCCATTGAGGGCGAAAGACAGGTAGAGACCCAGAGCGCTAAGCCTAAGGAGGAGCCAAAAGAACAGCCGGCACAAGAACAAAATGTACAACCCAGTGCTCCGGCAGGTAATATGCCATATAGTAATGCAGCTGCTATGATGCCGGGCGCCATGCCATATACAAACCAACAGATGCCATATACACAACCGGTTCAGGATGTCAATATACAGCCGGCACAATTTGCACCTTTTTCACAAATAACACAGCAAATGGTACCTCCTGAGAATATAGATTTACTTATGGATGTACCCCTTGAGGTTACGGTAGAGTTGGGAAGGACAAGTAAGTCAATAAAAGATATACTAGATTTTGCCCCAGGAACTATAATCGAACTTAACAGACTTGCTGGAGAACCCATTGATGTACTTGTCAACGGCAAATTTGTTGCCAAGGGTGAAGTAGTGGTTATGGAAGAAGCATTTGGCATTAGGGTTACTGAAATCACAAAATAAATGCAGTAAAATAATACATTATGATAGGAGAATTAAAATGGCGAAAAGTATTTTAATCTGTGATGATGCAGCGTTTATGAGAATGATGATCAAGGATATATTGGTCAAGAATGGTTATAACATTGCAGGAGAAGCAGAAAACGGTTTAAAGGCTATTGATAAATATACTGAAACAAAACCGGATTTAGTTATGATGGATATTACTATGCCAGAAATGGATGGTATTCAAGCATTGAAGAAAATCAAGGCCCTTGATCCTGCGGCCAATGTTATTATGTGTTCAGCTATGGGTCAGCAAGCAATGGTTATTGAATCAATTCAATCAGGAGCTAAGGATTTTATAGTTAAGCCCTTCCAAGCTGATAGAGTGTTGGAGGCTGTTAAGAAAGCAGTAGGTTAAATAGGATGCCTATGAAAGCCACATACATTTTACTAGATAGTTTTGAGGAAAAGATTGTGGATGGAGTGAATAGGGCTCAAACTGAGACTACTCCTGATAGCTTTTCTACTACAAATAATGTATTACAGCTGCTTGGTCTTGTTGTATTATTAATTATTATTTTAATAGCCGCCTATTATACTTCTAGATTTGTTGGAAGGTATAAGCTAGGTCAATTAAAAAATAGTAATATACAAGTTATTGAAATACACAGAATTAGTAATAGCAAGATGTTACAGATAATTAAAATAGCTAATAAGTATGTAGCTATTGGAGTAAGTAAGGATAATATCACTTTTATCACTGAGATTGATGAAGGTGAAGTCTTAACCCATGAATTTAATGAGGGTGAAAAAGAGTCTTTCCGTCAAATCTTTGATAAGATTAAGGGAAAAAAAGAGTAAAGGTTGGTATCCATGATTGCATCGGAAATAAAACGATTTGGGATGAGGATGGCAATAGCCATTTTGTTATTGATAATAGGTCTGGTGCTTTTATCCAATGTAAAAGAGGTATCAGCCGCAAACATAGGGGATACTATTACAACTGAAGATAGAACAGGTGATGTACCCGGTACAAGTAACAATGTAAGTGGAAGCTTAGGACCATTGGAGTTTCGGTTAAATACTGATGAGGACGAGGGTAGTCTAGCAGCGACACTGGAGATTTTACTAGTTCTAACAGTAATTACTTTAGCACCTTCCATACTAATAATGCTGACATCCTTTACAAGAATTATTATTGTACTACATTTTGTAAGGTCAGCCCTTGGAACTCAATCTACACCACCAAATCAGATACTTATCGGATTGGCGCTGTTCTTGACTTTTTTTATAATGTCTCCGGTTNTTACNCAGGTAAATGCAAATGCAGTTCAACCCCTATCCAGAGGAGAAATAACTCAGGATGAGGCTTTTAAAGCAGGAGTAGCTCCTATAAGAANNTTTATGTTAGAGCAGACAAATGTTAAGGACTTGAGGTTATTTATGGATGTAGCGGGTATTGCAACAGTAGATACAGTGGATGAAATTCCAATTACAGTCGTAATTCCTTCCTTCATAATTAGTGAACTCAGGCAAGCCTTTATTATTGGATTCTTGATATATATACCTTTTATTGTGATAGATATGGTAGTGGCATCTACTCTTATGTCTATGGGTATGATGATGCTTCCGCCCACAATGATTTCCATGCCCTTTAAAATTTTGTTATTTATAGTTGCTGATGGTTGGAACCTCATAATCGGGGGCTTAGTAAGAACATTCTATTAGCGACTATGGAAGATGCAAATGAAAGGAGAATGGCAGTGAGTGAGAATATAGTTGTTGACATAGCTAGAGATGCCATATTTTTAATAATAAAGGTTGCAGCTCCCATATTAATTGTATCCTTAACAGTAGGTCTTATAGTTAGTATATTGCAGACAGTAACATCGATTCAGGAGCAGACCCTCACATTTGTTCCTAAGCTTATAGCTATATTACTTGTGGTTTTACTGTTTGGCAATTGGATGCTTACCTCTATAAAAGAGTTTATGGTAGAGCTGTTTTCGAATTTTACTTATTTTATTAATGCGATATGAGTTTATCAATAGTAGATTTTGAATTATTTTTATTAATTCTTGTGAGGATAAGTGGCTTTATTTATACAGCGCCATTGTTTTCTTTAAGAAGCGTTCCTGTTAGAGTAAAAGCGGGGTTTTCTATTTTTATATCAATAATACTTTTTTATACCATACCATTATCCGCAGCCGAATATGTAGGAGTCATAGGCTTTGCTATATTGGTCGTCAAGGAAGCAATTGCAGGCGCTCTAATGGGCCTGTTTTCAAATATAGCCTATCATATACTGGCATTTGCTGGACAAATCATTGATATGGAAATAGGTTTTTCCATGATTAATCAATTGGATCCGATTACAAGAATACAGACTACAATTTCAGCTAATCTGTATGGTTATCTAATAATGCTGTTAATGATAACAACTAATCTACATCATTATTTTTTAAGAGCGGTTGTCGACTCATACCAGGTTATAGGCATAGGTGAGGCAGTACTCCCTGCAAATATGTATCGTTTGATGGTAGATTTTATAATTAATTATTTTATCATAGCTATGCGTATAGTTTTACCCATATTTGCGGCCATATTAATGGTCAACACAGTGTTGGGTATTCTTGCCAAGGTGGCACCGCAGATGAATATGTTCGTTATTGGTATGCAGCTTAAAGTATTAGTAGGGCTTTTTGTATTTTATTTGATAATAGGGCTTACACCATCGGTAGCAGACTATATTTTTAATGAAATGATGGATATGCTAAGGGCTATTATTGAAGTAATGAAGGGGTAAGAGAAGGTTAGGTGAATATAAATGAAGCAGCCTAGTTTGGAGTTAAGTGTAGATCACCGGTACATGATTTCTTATCATCTACAGTTTTTTGCCGAGGGAGCTGAAAAGACAGAGCAGCCTACTGCGAAGAAGCTCTCAGATGCCAGAAAGGAAGGACAGGTAGCGAGAAGTAAGGAGCTTACCACTTCCGCTGAACTGGTGGCTTTATTTCTAACCCTAAAGATATTTGTTGGATATATGATCAATAAATTCATAGAGACTTTCAGAAGTAGCTATCAGAATATTGACCTATATTCAAACGGTGAATTTACAATGAATATCGCAGAAGGAATACTTAGAAATTCTATATTAAGAATTATAATTATATGCCTTCCGATATACATGATAGCTGTTACAGTATCATTTGTAATAGTATTGGTCCAGGTTAAATGGAAACCTTCGGGTAAACCCTTAAGACCTAAATTCAATAAGCTTANCCCAATCAGTGGTTTTAAGAAAATATTTTCAAAGGATAAAGCATTCACTCTACTTATAGAAACAGTTAAGATTGTATTAATCGGATATATAGCCTATGATACTCTAAGGAAAGAGTGGGGCACTCTACTTATTCTTTATGATATAAGCCTTTTTCAAGCGGTAGCTCTGGTGGGCAACCTTGTAATTAATCTAGGAATAAAGATAAGTATAATCTTTCTCTGTGTTGGATTTGCAGATTTTATATATCAAAAGTTCAAGTTCAAAAAAGACATGAGGATGACAAAGCAAGAGGTTAAGGATGAATTCAAGCAGACTGAGGGAGATCCTCAGATTAAAAGAAGAATTCGTTCTAAGATGATGGAGGTATCCCAAAGAAGGATGATGCAACAGCTTCCCGAGGCAGATGTAGTCATAACTAATCCTACTCACCTGGCTGCAGCTATAAAGTACGATAGGGAGGAAACAGGTGCACCGATCCTTTTGGCTAAAGGGGCAGACCATCTGGCGATGAAGATAAAGGAAGTCGCTAAAGAGAATCAAATCGAGATAGTTGAAAATAAACCCTTGGCAAGGATGTTATATTATAATGTGGAAATTGGCGATGAGATACCTGCTGAGCTATATCAAATGACAGCGGAAGTTCTGGCCTATGTATATAAGCTCAAGGGAAAGCTTTAGGCTCTAGAGATAGCCTTAGTAAGATGGAAAATAATAGGCCGCCGGTGTACAAGTACGCTGGGGCAAACTTTGATATATATATTAAAATATAGGGGTAGAATACCCAGAAAGGTATGGAGACTTGGCATGAAGAGAAGTGATATAGCTATAGGTTTATATATATTAGCAGCAATCATGTTTTTAATCATACCCATGAGTCCCCTCTTATTGGACTTTTTTATTGCACTTAATATATCAATTGCATTGGTAATTTTGTTTAATGCGATGTTTACAAAAGAAGTGCTTAACATGTCTTCATTTCCTACTATTATTTTATTCACCACAATCTTTCGTATTGCCTTAAATGTATCCAGTACAAGACTTATTCTCTCCACAGGTAATCCTGGTCGTGTGGTAAGAGTATTTGGTGAGTTCGTTGGTGGTAACAGTTTAGTAATTGGTACAATTATATTTATTGTTCTAATATTGGTTCAGTTTATAGTCATTAATAAGGGTTCAGAGAGAGTAGCAGAAGTAACAGCAAGATTTACATTGGATGCTATGCCCGGTAAGCAGATGGCTATAGATGCTGACNTAAATACAGGAGCTATTACAGATCAAGAAGCCATGGANCGAAGACAGAAGATTCAAGATGAGGCAGCCTTCTTTGGGTCTATGGACGGTGCAACTAAGTATGTTAAGGGTGATGCTGTTGCAGGACTTATAATCACAGTAATNAACGTTGCTGGTGGTACTATTACAGGCATGCTAAATCAAGGTTTATCAGCAGCAGAGGCTTTTCAGGAATACGCTATACTAACAATAGGTGANGGTCTAGTATCACAAATACCATCCTTAATGATATCTCTTGCAACAGGCGTATTAGTTACAAAGGTATCAAAGGAAGCTGATTTTGGTGATCTACTAGTTGGTCAGCTATTTGCCATACCCAAGGTATTATACATAGTAGGTACTAGCATGATTATATTGGGAGTGGTTACACCGCTTAATATATTTTTGTTTGCAGGCTATGGGCTTGCTTTTATCCTAGCTGGTAGGAACATAGCTGAGAAGCTGGAGGTAGAGTCTATAGAGAGAGAGGTATCATCCGAGGAGGCTGAGGCTGATGAGATTCGTAGGCCTGAAAATGTAGCATCCCTGCTACAGGTAGATCCTATAGAGCTGGAGTTTGGTTATGGGATAATTCCTCTAGCAGATATGAATCAAGGGGGAGACCTGCTTGATAGAGTTGTACTCATAAGAAGACAGATTGCAATCGAGCTTGGTACCGTAGTTCCTATGATACGTTTGCGGGATAATATACAGATCAACCCTAACCAATATATTATTAAAATCAAAGGTATAAAGGTTAGTGAAGGAGAAATATTATTTGACCATTATATGGCCATGAATCCAGGTTATGTAGAGGAAGAGATTACCGGTATTCCTACATTTGAGCCTTCCTTTAACCTGCCAGCTATATGGATTACAGAGAGTCAGAGGGAAAGGGCAGAATCCTTAGGATATACAGTTGTGGATCCTCCTTCAATTATAGCTACCCATTTGACTGAAGTAATCAGGGGCCATATTCACGAGTTACTTACTAGACAAGATGTTCAAAATCTTGTTAATAATATTCAGGAATCAAATCAAACCTTGATTACGGAGCTGGTTCCAAAGCTTCTTAGTATAGGTGAAATTCAAAAGGTTCTTCAGAACTTATTAAGGGAGCAGATATCCATCAGAGACCTGGTAACTATCTTAGAAACCTTAGCTGATTATGCGCCCTCAACCAGGGATATAGATGTACTTACTGAATATGTCAGACAAAATCTTAAGAGAGCCATATCTAAAAAATACTTCCCTGATGGTGAGATGACCAGTGTGGTTACCTTGGATCCTAAGGTCGAGCAGGAGATAATGGATTCTGTCAAGCAGACTGAACAGGGCTCATACTTAGCACTTGATCCTGAAATAACCAGAGAAATTATAGATTCAGTTCAGACTGAAATAGAGAAGTTAGAGGAATTAGGTAAGAATCCGGTTATCATTACTTCTCCAATTGTAAGAATGTATTTTAAGAGACTTATTCAAGATTACTTCAGGGATTTAGCCGTAGTATCGTATAATGAAATTGATTCAAATGTAGAATTACAGTCAGTAGGGATGGTGACAGTGTAGTGATTATCAAGAAGTTTCAAGCAAATAATGAGACAGAAGCTATCATGCTTGCCAAGGAAGAGCTAGGCAAGGATGCTATTGTCATGAATATCAAAACTATTTCTCCTAGGGGTGTATATAGATTATTTCGAAAGCCTCTTGTAGAGGTTACAGCAGCTATTGACGATAGTATTAACCCTAATAAATATGACAAGATAGTAGCACCAAAGAAGCAGAGCTTTCCGGATATTATCTATGATGAACCCCTTACATCATCCCAGGCTGAACCAGAGCAAGGGAAGGAAACCTCTGCCATAGAGGAAAAGCTTAATAACCTTCAAAATCTGCTAGAAAAGCAGATGGTTGAAATGGAGGCTGCTAAAGAGACAAAGGAAAAGGCTAAGGCGGCGGGTAAGAATCTGGCCTGTATACAGTTAATATATAACCAGCTTATTTTAAATGAGGTAGATGAGAAATATGCCAACCAGATTATCAGTGAAATCGAGGGAACTCTAAAAAATGATTCCTCTATGGATAAAATCTTATCCACAATATATCAAAAGATAGTTCTTAAGTTGGGGCAGCCTATGACTATAAATCTTAATGGTAGCAAACCAAAGTATGTGTTCTTTATAGGCCCTACTGGAGTAGGAAAGACAACAACCATAGCCAAAATCGCATCAAAATTAATGATGGAGCACAAGGCAAAAATAGCCTTTCTAACCTCAGACACTTATCGAGTTGCAGCTGTTGAGCAGCTAAGAACATATGCCAATATACTTGGCATACCTATGAAGATAGTATATAATAAAGACGAAATGGAAGAAACAAGGTCGGAATTTGCAGATTACGATATGATATTTGTAGACACTGCAGGCCGTTCCCATAGAAATAAGAATCAGAGAGATGATATAGAAGGCTTAATAAGGNTAATTCCAGAGAATGAAAGNGAGATTTACTTAGTCCTAAGTGCTACAACTAAGTATCGTGATTTAGTAAGTATTACAGAGGTTTATTCTGAAATAGTAAACTATAATCTGATTTTTACAAAGCTAGATGAAACAAATAGTGTTGGAAATATATTTAATATAAGAATGTTAACAAATGCACCTCTATCCTATGCCACCTTTGGGCAGGATGTACCGGATGATATTGAACGAATTGATCCTCAGAGTATAGCCAAGCAACTACTAAGGGGGCATTAATATGGATCAAGCCGAAAGATTAAGAGAAATAGTTAAGCAGCAGAACACACCTAAGCATTTATCGAGAGTTATAACAGTCACCAGTGGTAAGGGTGGTGTAGGTAAATCCAGTATATCCGTTAATCTAGCCATAGCCTTAAGTCGTCTTGGAAAAAGAGTTGTTGTTCTAGATGCTGACTTTGGTCTGGCCAATGTAGAGGTTATGCTGGGAGTTCGTCCCACTTATAATCTGGCGGATTTGATGTTTAGAGGCAAGAGCCTTTCAGATATAATTACAAAAGGGCCGGAGAACATTGGCTTCATATCCTGCGGTTCAGGTATTCAAGAGTTAACAAGTCTATCCAAGGATCAAATTATATATCTTATACGCAAATTAGTAGAGCTTGATCAAACAGTGGATATAGTGATTATAGATACGGGTGCAGGTATATCTGATTCGGTTTTGGAATTTATAACAGCAAGTTCAGAGATCCTTTTGGTTGTCTCTCCTGAGCCCACATCCATTACCGATGCCTATGCACTTCTTAAGACACTTAATAGAAAAACAGATTTCTCAATAGAGGACAATGCAATAAAAGTTATCACCAACCGAATCACACCGGATGAGGATGGTGAGGATATATATAATAAGCTAAGTACTGTAGTTACAAGGTTTCTTAAGCTTAAATTAGAGTATTTTGGGCAAATACCTTTGGATAGTTCGGTATCAAGAGCTGTAATGAGACAAAGACCAGCCATATGTGAATATCCTAACTCTAATTTTNCTAAGCGTATTACAAGCTTTGCTAAGCGTTTATGTGATACTGAACCTGAAATTAATCAAGAAAAAAGAGGTNTTGCGCAGTTATTCTCCAAGCTTTTGAAATCCAGAATTATAAAATAATTTGTCTACTATATATAGCCGACCGTATGGCAGATGGAGATTGTTATGTTAAGAGAGATAGTAAATATTGGGGATAAAATAGAATTAAAGCAGCTGGATCAGAAAGGAAGATTGATTAAGTCATCTAAGACCTATGTAAGTCAGATGGTTGATTTTATGGAGGATGATAATATCAGTATAGCTACTCCCATAAAAAATGGTAAGATTGTCTTGCTGGAGAAATGGGTAAATTATCGCCTATATNTTTATACCATTAAAGGCTTATATCAATGTGACTGTACAATGATCCAGACATATCGAGAAGGTAAAAATGTACTTGCCTTAGTTAAGGTGNTTTCTCAGCCTGAAAAGATACAAAGAAGACAATACTATCGTCTGGAGTATGTTCATGATATTGAGTATAGGCTTGTTACTGAGGAAGAGATTAAGCTAGAGGACAAATTACTTAATGATAAAGGATTAGATACTGAAACCAGTGATATTATAAGAGAAAATTTAACTGAGATGAATAAGAATTGGATCCAGGCCTCAATAACGGATTTAAGCGGAGGAGGTTGCCGCTTTAACTCTGAGCAGGAACTAAAAGCAGGTGATAAAGTAAGGATCAAATTGGACTTTATTGTTAAGGATCTATTAAAGAAGCTTGATATAATTGCAGAGGTAATAGCATCAGAAAGAAGGATTGACCGGTCAGGAGTATATGAACATAGAGTAGAATTCTCCAATATTAGAAAAAAAGATAGAGAGGATTTGATTAAATATATTTTTGAGCAAGAACGCAGAATAAGAAAGAACGAAAAGAAGTGACCTTTTTAATATAGAAAGGAGTTTCATATGAATACTAAAAATGTTTTAATAATAGATGACTCTGCACTCATGAGAAGGGTTCTTTCTGATATAATAGAAGCTGACAAGAGATTTAATGTAAT